>Ga0209963_1000281_pt1 | contig 131250 bp, 113 predicted proteins | sample ThiBio_1000_biof_2_FD_183957 | JGI IMG/M metagenome (GOLD analysis project Ga0209963, IMG submission 183957) | Wastewater bioreactor microbial communities from Cape Town, South Africa - Thiocy_cont_1000_biof (SPAdes) | ecosystem: Engineered > Bioreactor > Thiocyanate-remediating >... | reverse complement strand
ATGTTCTGCCGCCTCAAGGATTTCCGACGCATCGCCACCCGCTATGACAAGCGGGCCGATATCTTCCTCTCTACAATCCTCTTGGCCGCTACCCTGACTTGGTGGATCAATTGAGTCTCGACCCTAGTGCAGTGAGGTGTAGGCCGCGCCGAGCATCGGACCAGGTCTGTCACGATTACCATCCTGAACATAGACCACTGCTGCATCGACACCATCGCGCGCGATGTTCTCGATCGGCACGGCCCAGGTACCGGCCTTGCCGGTCCAGTCACCGACCTTGAGCCAGCTCCGCACGACGTTGTGGTAGGTCACTTCGCGGCCGCCGTTTTCGCCGCGCCCGATCGCGATCGGCACCGCTTTCGCGATCGCACATATCCAGATTTCGCCGTGATCGGGAGGATGGCCGGCGTTGGCGGATGCGACCGACACATTGAGTTGCTTGCCCGACACCGCCATCGAAACTGGCACCGACATCACCTCCTGGTTTTTCCGCGTATCGCGGACGGCAGTGTCGATCGCCGCGCGATCGTTGCCGATCACATGAGCCGATCCGTTGACAATCACCTGCGGCGTGTAGACGTCGCGATCACCGCGCATCAACGAATAAGCCTTCTGGCGCGCCGTGAAGCGATTGTCGGCCAGCGTATCCTTCCAGCCGAGATAGTCCCAGTAGTCGATCGGCATGCTCAATGCGACGATCGAGGGGTCCCTGGAAAGCTCGCCCAGAATCTTGTCGGCAGCCGGACATGACGAGCAGCCTTGCGACGTGAACAGTTCGACCACGGCGCGCGGTCCCGCCAGAGCGGGACGAGCGACCACGAGGGTCACGCAAACGCCGAGCGCGCAAACACCGAACAGTCGGGACAAACCATCACGCGACAAACAGCCCTGAGACATCATCGAGGCCACACCGAAGCCGCGGCACGACGTGTGCCTGCGTTATGAAGGGAAGCATGCCTCTGACTGCGAGAGGCCGAGACTTTCATAGGCTGCCTTCCGCTCACCCGCCACTCAAATCGCGGTGAGGCCATCGCCGCCGGAATAAGGCGCGAATGCCGAAATCGGACCACGAGATTACGCAGCGAGCTTGCGCAGCACATAATGCAGAATGCCGCCGTTGCGGTAATAGTCGAGTTCGTCGAGCGTATCAATGCGGCAGAGCAGCGAGACGCGATGCAGCGATCCATCGCGGGAGACGATGTCCGCCGTCAGCTTCTGACGCGGTTTCAGATCGCCCTGCAAGCCGCGAATCGTAACCGTCTCGTCGCCCTTGAGCCCGATCGATTGCCACGACGCGCCGTCTTCGAAAGTCAGCGGCAGCACGCCCATGCCGACCAGGTTGGAGCGATGGATGCGCTCGAAGCTCTCGCAGATCACCGCACGCACGCCGAGCAGCAGCGTGCCCTTGGCCGCCCAGTCGCGCGACGAGCCGTTGCCGTATTCAGCGCCGGCGAACACGACGAGCGGCACGTTCTCCTGCCGGTATTTCATCGCCGCGTCATAGATCGACATCTGCTCGCCGTCCGGCCAGTGCCTGGTCAATCCGCCTTCGGGAATGTTGCCATCGGCTCCCTTCAGCATGAAGTTCTTGATGCGGATATTGGCGAAGGTGCCGCGCATCATCACCTCGTGATTGCCTCGCCGCGTGCCGTACTGATTGAAATCCGCCGGACGCACCTGATGCTCGCTGAGATAGCGGCCAGCCGGCGACGTCAACTTGATGGCGCCCGCCGGCGAGATGTGATCGGTGGTGATCTTGTCGCCGAACATGGCCAGGATGCGCGCATCGACGATGTCGACGATCGGCTCCGGCTCCTTCTTCATGCCTTCGAAGTAAGGCGGGTTCTGCACATAGGTCGAACTCATGTTCCAGCGATAGGTCTCGCTCGCCACGGTGTCGATCTTGCGCCAGTTGGCATCGCCCTTGAACACGTCGGCGTATTTCTTTTTGAAGATGCGCGAGGTCACGAACTTCTTGATGAAAGCGTTGATCTCCTTCGAGGTCGGCCAGATGTCCTTCAGGTACACCGGTTTGCCGGCCTTGTCCGTGCCCAGCGGCTCGGTGGCGAGATTCCTGGTCACCGAGCCCGCCAGCGCGTAGGCGACGACCAGCGGCGGCGAGGCGAGATAATTCGCCTGCACGTCCGGCGAAACGCGGCCCTCGAAGTTGCGGTTGCCCGAGAGAACGGCCGCGGCAACGATGCCGTTGTCGTTGACCGATTTCGAAATCTCCGGAGCCAGGGGGCCGGAGTTGCCGATGCAGGTGGTGCAGCCGAACCCGACCAGATTGAAGCCGACCTTGTCGAGATCAAGCTGCAGTCCGGAGTTCGCAAGATATTCCGCGACGACCTGGCTGCCCGGCGCCAGCGAGGTCTTCACCCACGGCTTCGCGATCAGCCCCTTTGCCGCCGCCTTGCGCGCAAGCAACCCGGCGGCGATCAGCACGGTCGGATTGGATGTGTTGGTGCATGAGGTGATCGCCGCGATCACCACGTCGCCATGTCCGAGATCGAAATTGCGGCCCTCGACCGGAAAACGCGCCGCATCATCGGTCTTCCGGTATTCGTTTGCGAGCGCGGCGGCGAAGCCTTCCGCAACCGCCGGCAGCGGCTGCCGGCCCTCGGGCCGTTTCGGTCCCGCGAGCGACGGCACCACCTTGCCGAGATCGAGCGTGAGCTTTTCGGTGAAGACCGGATCTGGTGAGGCCGCGCTGCGAAACAGGCCTTGCGCCTTGGCGTATTTCGTCACCAGCGCGACGCGCGCCGCCGCGCGGCCGGAGGTCTTGAGATAATCGATGGTCGCGGCGTCGACCGGGAAGAAGCCGCAGGTCGCCCCGTATTCCGGCGACATGTTGCCGATGGTCGCCTTGTCCGCAACCGACAGGTGATCGAGGCCGGGACCATAGAATTCGACGAACTTGCCGACCACACCCTGCTGGCGCAGCATCTGCGTGACGGTAAGCACCAGGTCGGTCGCGGTCACGCCCTCTTTCAGCGCGCCCTTGAGCTTGAAGCCGACCACGTCCGGCAACAGCATCGACAGCGGCTGGCCGAGCATTGCGGCTTCGGCTTCAATGCCGCCGACGCCCCAGCCGAGTACGGCGAGGCCGTTGACCATCGTCGTATGAGAGTCGGTGCCGACCAGTGTATCGGGATAGGCGACCTCCATGGTCGCAGTCTTCCTGCCGATCGTCAGCTTCTCTTTCCTGGTCCACACCGTCTGCGCCAGATATTCGAGATTGACCTGATGGCAGATGCCGGTGCCGGGCGGCACCACGGAGAAGTTCGAGAATGCTTTCTGGCCCCACTTCAGGAACTCGTAACGCTCCCGGTTCTGCCTGTACTCCTCGACCACGTTCCTGGCGAACGCCTTGTTGTCACCGAAGAAGTTCACGATCACGCTGTGATCGATGACGAGATCGACCGGCACCAGCGGATTGATCTTGTCAGGCTTGCCGCCGAGATTTTGCATCGCGTTGCGCATGGCCGCGAGATCGACCACGGCCGGAACGCCGGTGAAATCCTGCATCAGCACGCGCGCCGGGCGGAAAGAGATTTCATGATCGAACCTGCGCTTCTTCAGCCATTTGGAGAAGGCGACGATGTCCTCCTTCGTCACCGAGCGGCCGTCCTCATTGCGCAGCAGGTTTTCCAGCAGCACCTTCATGGAGTAGGGCAGCCTGGAGATGCCTTTGAGACCGTTTTTCTCCGCGGCCGGCAGGCTGTAGTAGGCGTAGGTCTTGCCGCCGACCTTGAGGGTTTTCAGACATTTGAAGCTGTCGAGCGAAGCCATGTGAGGAATTCCCTATCCAGGGGTTAGGGTGCCGGATTGACTGACGGTATCAAAACACCGCAGGAGAAACTGACGCGCGGGGTTTCGTTGCGGGGGATTTTGTGCTGCATCAAGTTCCGAATTTATAGAGTCTTTCCAGACTGTCCGCCACGTCAACAATGCTTGCTCCCCGCCTTTCAGCCATGCACACAGATCGCACGACGGCTGTGCAAACAGGGTCATCATGAAACTTTCAGGGCGCGGCTTGCGATGCGTGCGGGGCGGACGAGAAGTGTTTTCCGGCCTCGACGTCATGGCGGAATCAGGCCATGCGGTGGCGATCACCGGGCCCAACGGCGCAGGCAAGACCTCCCTGCTGCGGCTCCTGGCGGGGCTATTGGCGATGGCGGGCGGGTCGATCAGTCTTGAGGGCGGCGACCCCGAGCTGACGCTGCCCGAGCAGGCGCATTACCTCGGCCATCGCGACGCCCTGAAACCCGCGCTCAGCGTCAGCGAAAACCTGTCGTTCTGGCGGGAGTTTCTCGGCAGCGCGTCGCGCTCATCGCCAGCCGATGCCGCGCAGGCGCTGGCCACGGTCGGACTCGACCACGTCGGGCACCTGCCGGCGGCCTATCTCTCCGCCGGGCAGCGGCGAAGGCTGTCGATCGCACGGTTGTTGGCGGTGAAACGGCCGGTCTGGCTGCTGGACGAGCCGACCTCGGCGCTCGACGTTTCCGGCCAAAGCGCCTTCGCCGCCGTCATGACCGAGCACCTGAAAGGCGGCGGCATCATCCTGGCCGCGACGCACACGCCGCTCGGCATCGCCGTGCGGGAGTTGCGGATCGGGGGGACAGCATGACCGCCCTTGCCGCACTGATTCGCCGGGATGTCAGCGTCGCGCTTCGCGTCGGCGGCGGCGCGCTGATCGGCGTGCTGTTCTTCCTCACGGTCGTGGTGCTGATGCCGTTCGCGGTCGGCCCCGACCTCGCGCTTTTGAAAAAACTTGGGCCCGCAATCCTCTGGCTCGGTGCCCTGCTGGCAAGCCTGCTGACGCTCGATCGGCTGTTCACCGCCGATCACGACGACGGCTCGCTCGATCTGATCGTCATGAGCCGCACGCCGCTCGAACTGGCTTGCGCGGCGAAGGCGCTGGCGCACTGGCTGGCGGCCGGGCTGCCGCTGGTCGTCGCGACGCCGGTGCTGGGGCTGCTGCTCAACCTCGACGGCGTCGCGACAGGCGCTGTGGCGCTGACGCTCCTGGCGGGAACGCCCGCGCTGACCTTCACGGGCATGATCGGCGCCGCGCTCGCCGTCGTGCTGCGTCGCGGCGGCCTGCTGCTCTCGGTGCTGGTGCTGCCGCTGTCGATTCCGGTGCTGATTTTCGGCGTCGCCGCCTCCAACGCCGCGCTGTCGGGACCATCGCCGTTCGGAACGCCATTCTCGATTCTGTGCGCGCTGTCGCTGATGAGCCTCGTGATCGGCCCGTTTGCCGCGGCGGCAAGCCTGCGGCACGGGCTGGATTGAGTCCTCCCGATGCGGCCGATCAACTTTTGCTCATGCGGGAAACCGGGCTCGAATCCGCATTGCCTGCGCTGGCTCCGGCGACTATCAGTGGTGCCATGACGCTGATCGATCTCGCCAATCCCTCCCGCTTTCTCTCGCTCGCCGGCCGGATTCTGCCGTGGCTCGCGGCCCTGACCGTGCTCGTACTCGCCGTCGGCCTGTACCAGTCCGCAACCGCGCCCGACGACTACCAGCAGGGCGCGACCGTCAAAATCATGTTCATCCACGTTCCCAATGCGTGGCTGTCGATGTTCGTGTGGGGCGTGATGAGCGTTGCCGCGCTCGGCACCCTGGTATGGCGGCATCCGCTGGCCGATGTCGCGGCCAAGACCGCGGCGCCGATCGGCGCGGCGTTCACATTCCTTGCGCTGTTGACGGGGTCGCTGTGGGGCCGCCCGATGTGGGGCACCTACTGGGAATGGGATGCGCGGCTGACCTCGGTGCTGATCCTGTTCCTGATGTATCTCGGCCTGATGGCGCTATGGCGCGCGGTCGAGGACCCATCGCGCGCCGCGCGCGCCGCTGCGGTGCTGACGCTGGTCGGCGCGATCAACATTCCGATCATCAAGTTCTCGGTGGACTGGTGGAACACGCTGCATCAACCGGCCTCGGTGATCCGCATGGGCGGCTCGACGCTCGACCGCGCCTTCCTGATCCCCCTGCTGGTGATGGCGATCGGCTTCACGCTGCTGTTCCTGACCCTGCATATCGCGGCGATGCGGAACGAAATCCTGCGGCGTCGCGTCCGCACCCTGCAGATGCTGCAAGCCAGCAAATCGGCGTGACGATATGACACTCGGTCCCTATGCCTCCTTCATCATCATGTCCTATGTCGCGGTCGCAACTGTCGTCGCGGCGCTCATTATCTGGGTGATCGCCGACTACCGAAGCCAGAAAGCGCGCCTGCGTGACCTGGAGGCCGCCGGCGCGGTCAGGCGATCGGGACGCAGCGCGGTGGACGTCAAATGACGGACCCCGCAATTCCTGCCGGACCGCCGAAACGACGCTGGCTGATGGCACTCCCGCTCGTGGTTTTCGCCGCGCTGGCGTTGCTGTTCTGGTTCCGGCTCGGCGACAGCGACATCTCGCGAATCCCCTCGGCGCTGATCGGCCATCCCGCACCCAAAACCACGCTGCCTCCGCTGTCCGGCCTGGTCAGCGACGGCCAGCCGGTGCCGGGCATCGACCCCGCGACGTTCGAGGGCAAGGTCAGCCTGGTCAACGTCTGGGCGTCGTGGTGCGTCCCCTGCCACGGCGAGGCGCCGCTGCTGACCGAACTTGCCAAGGACCGGCGGGTGCAATTCGTCGGCATCAACTACAAGGACGCGCCGGACAACGCCCGCCGTTTCCTCGGCCGCTACGGCAACCCGTTCGGCGTCGTCGGCGTCGACGACAATGGCCGCGCCTCGATCGAGTGGGGCGTCTACGGCGTGCCGGAGACATTCGTGGTCGGGCGCGACGGCACCATCGTCTACAAGCTGGTCGGCGCGATCACGCCGGACAATATCGACACCGTGCTGAAGCCGGAAATCGAGAAAGCGCTGAAAGCGGGCTCTTGAGATCGGCAACCGCCCGCTCGTTATTCCGGGATGGTCCGCAGGACCAGACCCGGAATCCAGGCACAAGTCGCGCTTAACTTTACCGGATTTCGGGTTCGTGCTTCGTACGCCCCGGAATGACGTCAAATATATCTCGGCGTTTATCTGCCGTTCATTTTGCGGCCATCGCGCCGCCGCAAATCCGCAGATAGCTTCGCCGTTAGGGTCCGGTTCAACTCCGTTGAACCAGACCCTGACCTTGTATTTTGATTGAGCATGATCTTATCCGAAAACCGGTTTCCACTTTTCGGGATCATGCTCTGGCAACAGCCCCCCGGGAGGGAGACTTTTATGCGTCATTTCACGCTCGCCTCGATCACCGCCGCCGCGCTTGCGCTCGGTCTGCTCGTTTCAACGCCGTCGATGGCCCAGTCCACTCAACCCGCCGCCAAGTCCGACAGGATGGCGCCGGCGGGGAAGATGGCGCCCGCAAACAAGATGGCGCCCCCGAACGCCGAGGCCGCCAAGCTCGACATCAACACCGCGACCAAGGAAGAACTGATGGCCTTCAAGGGCATCGGCGACAAGTATTCCGACAAGATCATCGCCGGCCGTCCCTACGCCAAGAAAGACCAGCTCGTCTCCAAGAAGATTCTTCCCGAAGCGACCTACAAGAAGATCTCCGGCCAGATCATCGCGTCGCAGCCGAAGTAACGGCTTCGTTGTGGACCCGTCATGGCCGGACCCGTTCCGGCCATGACCATCTTCGGTCGGAGCTCGAAGACATCAATGCCCGGCACGACGGCCGGACATAAAGCTTGTGGCAGGCGACCGGATATCACAGCCGATATGGCCAACGGCCCGTCAGATCTTGCCGATATCCCCTTCCCTCGCATCGCTGGCCTCGAGCGAGGCGGGTTCGAGATGATAGCGTTTGGTCAGCGGCATCTGCATCATCGCGAAGATCATGGTGAGCGGGATCGCGCCGAACACCTTGAAGTTGACCCAGAAATCCGTGCTCTGGGTCCGCCAGATAATCTCGTTCAGGACCGCCATGCCCAAAAAGAACAGCGCCCAGCGCAGCGTCAGGAGCCGCCAGCCCTTCGGCGTGAGGTTGAACACCTGGTCGAACATGATCGCGATGAAGGAGCGGCCGAACAACAGTCCAACGCCGAGCACGGTCGCAAACAGCCCGTAGATGATGGTCGGCTTGACCTTGATGAAGGTCTCGTCGTGCACCACCAGCGTCAGCGTGCCGAACACAATGACGACGATGCCGGTAACCAGCGCCATCAGCGGGATATGCCGCGTCACCACGTAGGACGCGATCATCGCGGCCACGATCGCCACCATGAACGCGGCTGTTGCGACGAACAGGTTGAACTTCGCATTGGCGGCGAAGAACACCAGGAGCGGGCCGAGTTCGGTCGCGAGCTTGAACAGCGGATGCGGTTGCTTCTTGTCCATCGTCAGCCTTCGATCCCCGCAACCGCTTTTGCAAAATCGCGCGCGGTGAACGGCGCAAGATCGTCGACCCCCTCGCCGACGCCGATGAAATGCACCGGCAATTTGTGCTTTTCCGCCAGCGCCACCAGAATGCCGCCGCGCGCGGTGCCGTCCAGCTTTGTCATTACGAGACCGGTGACGCCTGCAATGCGATGAAACGCCTCGACCTGCGACAGCGCGTTCTGTCCGACGGTCGCGTCCAGTACCAGCAGCACGGCATGCGGCGCCGATTCGTCGACCCTGCGGATGACGCGAACCATCTTTTCCAGCTCGTTCATCAATTCGGCCTTGTTCTGCAGGCGGCCGGCGGTGTCGATCAGCAGCACGTCGCGCCTGTCGTTGCGCGCCTCGGTCAGCGCATTGAAGGCAAGGCTCGCGGAATCCGACCCTTGCGCGCCCGCGACGACCGGCGATCCGGTGCGCTCGCCCCAGACCTTCAACTGATCGATCGCCGCGGCGCGAAACGTGTCGCCCGCCGCCATCATCACCTTGCGGCCCTCGGCGGACAGTTTCGCCGCCAGCTTGCCGATGGTCGTGGTCTTGCCGGAGCCGTTGACGCCGACCATCAGGATGACGAACGGCTTCTGGGTTTCGTCAATGACCAGCGGCTGCGCCACCGGCGCGAGGACCTTTTCAACTTCGGTCGCAACGACAGCCTTGACCTCGTCGGCGGAGATCGCCTTGTCGTAACGGCCCTCGCCGACAGCGGCCGCGACCCGCTCCGCGACCGCCGTTCCGAGATCGGCGCGCAGCAGCACGTCCTCGATATCGTCGAGCATGGCGCGGTCGAGCTTGCGCTTGGTGACGAGATCGGCCACCGCCGTGCCGATCGAGGTCGAGGTCCGCTTGAGGCCGCCGGACAGCCTGCGCCACCAGCTCTGTTTCGGTTTGTCGTCGGTGCTGTCGCTCATGGTGGAGGTGTGTTAGCCGTTTCGACCTGCGAGCGAAAGACTTTCGGAAAAGATCGTGCCGCAAGCGAAAATGAAGTGATCATGGATACGGCACAGCCGACACCGGAGGAAATCCAGGCTCGCGTGCTTCATCGCGACGGGCTGATGCTGGTGATCGACAAGCCGGCCGGCATTCCGGTGCATCGCGGCCCCAAGGGCGGCGCCAATCTCGAAGCTTCGTTCGAGGCGCTGCGGTTCGGCCTGCCCCGGCCGCCGGTGCTTGCCCACCGGCTCGACCGGGATACCTCGGGCTGCCTGGTGCTCGGACGCCATCGCAAGGCGACGGCCTCGCTCGGCCTGTTGTTCAAGCACGGCAGGATTTCGAAAACCTATTGGGCCGTGGTCGAGGGTAGCCCTGCTGACGACGAGGGCACCATCGACATACCGCTCGGGCGGCTGAACCACGAACGCGGCTGGTGGCAGAAGCCCGACCCGGACGGATTGCCCTCGGTGACGAAATGGAAAGTGCTGGGGCGCGGATCGCTAACCGCCTCTCCTCTTATGGGAGAGGTCGAACGCGAAGCGTTCGGAAGGGGAATAAACTCAAGTGTGGCCGAACTAACAGTTCACCCCTCTCCCCAACCCTGCCTCGCAAGGCGGGAGGAAAAGATGGGAGAGGGAGTTCAATTGACCTGGCTCGCACTGGAGCCGGTCACCGGCCGAACCCATCAACTGCGCGTCCATTGTGCGGCGATGGGCTGGCCGATCGCCGGCGATAATATCTACGGAACGCAGGCAACCTTACGACGCCTGCGCAATGAACCGTACATTCCGCGGTTCGGCGAACCGAGCCTGCACCTGCATGCGCGCGAAATCGCGATCCCCCTGTCGAAGAACAAGCCGCCCGTCGTGGTCACGGCGCCCGCGCCGATGCATCTGCATGAGCGACTCAAGGCCTGCGGATGGACCGGGGCGTAGATCGGATGGAGATGGCTCGCAACCGGCGATAGACGGCACGCCGAAGGAAACGATGTATCACAGGAACCTTTCGCAATAGCGTTTCGAGCGATGCATGTCCTCGGGCTTGACCCGGAGGCGGATACCGGTTCGCGTGAAGAAAACGCGTCAAAACAACAATCTGGACCACGCTTCCGATTCCATCAGGAGCGAAGCTCCAGGCGGCGCACCGACGATTCACCTTGAATCTGCCGCGTTCCTGTTCCATATGGTGGCGTGCCCCTGAGATCTTCGGGTCACTGCGAGCCGCGTGTTCTGAGCCCGTTCGACGGTTTCTGGCTTGCCCTTATCTAGCTAACGTCAATCGACGCCCTCGACACGCGGGTGTCTCCAGACAACCTGGCACGCTCCGGCCGATGGGTCGGGCGCCTGGTCGCATAATGGAAAGAAACAACCTTTTGCCCTCCTTTCAGGATTTCGGCCTTGCCGATCCCATTTCACGTGCGCTTGCAGAACAGAACTATCTGACGCCCACGCCCATCCAGGCTCAAACCATTCCTCTTGCCCTTGCCGGGCGCGACATCGTCGGAATCGCCCAGACCGGCACCGGAAAGACCGCGTCGTTCGCTCTTCCGATCCTGCATCGCCTGCTGCAGAACCGCATCAAGCCGCAGCCCAAGAGCTGCCGGGTGCTGGTGCTCAGCCCCACGCGCGAACTTTCGGGCCAGATCCTCGACAGCTTCAACGCTTACGGCCGCCACCTGCGCCTGACCTCGGCGCTCGCGATCGGCGGCGTTCCGATGGGACGTCAGGTCCGCTCCGTGATGCAAGGCGTCGAGGTGATGGTCGCCACACCAGGCCGCCTGCTCGATCTCGTTCAGAGCAACGGGCTCAGGCTTGGCCAGGTCGAATTTCTCGTGCTGGACGAAGCCGACCGCATGCTCGACATGGGCTTCATCCACGACATCCGCAAAGTCGTCGCCAAGCTTCCGGTCAAACGGCAGACGCTGTTTTTCTCGGCCACCATGCCGAAGGACATTGCCGAACTCGCCGAGCAGATGCTGCGCGATCCGGCGCGCGTCGCGGTGACGCCGGTCGCCTCGACCGTCGACCGTATCGCCCAGCGCATCATCCAGATCGATCATGGCGGCAAGCCCGCGTTTCTGGCCCAGCTTCTGAAGCAGGAACCGGTCAACCGCGCACTGATTTTCACGCGTACCAAGCACGGCGCCGACAAGGTGGTGAAGAGCCTCGCCAAGGCCGGCATCAGGTCCGACGCCATCCACGGCAACAAATCGCAGAATCACCGCGAGCGCGTGCTGGCGGCGTTCCGGACCGGAGAGATCCGCACCCTGGTTGCGACCGACATCGCAGCGCGCGGCATCGACGTCGACGGGATCAGCCACGTCGTCAACTTCGACCTTCCGAACGTTCCCGAGACCTACGTCCATCGCATCGGCCGCACCGCGCGTGCCGGCGCCGATGGCGCTGCGATCTCGCTGGTCGCCGGCGCCGAGGAGATGGCCTATCTCCGCGATATCGAAAAACTGATCCGCGTGGCGCTGCCGAGAGAAGATCGCCGAACACCGGGGCAGCGCGAGGCGGTGCCACCCCGTCAGCAGCATCGCCCCGGACGACCGGCGCCCCACGGTCATGCGACCAGAAACGGCGACGCCGCTCCGGGCGGGAAAGGTCCCCGCCGCCGCGGCCGTCATGGAGACGGCGCGTCGAAGACATCGAACAGATCCGAGAACGGACGGCATGAGTCCGCCCGGCCAGCGCGGGGCAGCAAGACCGAGGGGATGCGGGGGGTTGCCTTCCTGCACCGTGAAAGCCGGCCGCCGCGCTCGAAGTCCAACCCACGTCCTCAACGCTGATAAAACGCCACGCGATCCGGAGAACCCTATGGCGAAAGAAGAACTGATCCAGTTCGAAGGGCTGGTCACCGAAATCCTCCCCGACGCCCGCTATCGGGTGCAACTCGATGCCGGGCACGAAATCGTTGCCTATACCGCCGGCAAGATGAAAAAGAACCGGATCAAGACGCTCGCCGGCGATCGCGTCACCATCGAGATGTCCCCTTATGACCTCGAAAAGGGACGCCTGATCTTCCGGCACAAGGATGAGCGCCCCAGCGGCGCGCCGCGTGGTGCGCCGCCTCGCGGCCAATTCCGCCGAAGATAGGCAGGCCTCGACGGCAGCAGGATCGCGCCGACTTCGGACCGAAGGCTCTCGGCCGGACCGGTGGATCCGCGCATCTCAAAAAATCGTGCACGTCAGGATTGTTTTGGAGCCTGCCTTCGAATAATATGGCGTTTAGCGATTTTCGGCCGGACGACATTAGCTACCACCGGTACAGCCGGTTTAGACACTGACGACCCTTCCAAAAATCCAATCTCACCAGCCCGCCGAAAGCGGGCTTCGGCATACGTACTTGATAAAGGGACTACCCAGTGAGCATGGGAACCGTGAAGTGGTTTAACGCGACCAAAGGCTATGGCTTCATTCAACCCGACGATGGCGGAAACGACGTGTTCGTTCACATCAGCGCGGTTGAGCGGGCCGGACTCGGAACGCTGCGCGAGGGGCAGAAGATCAGCTACGAGATCGTTGCTGATCGCCGCTCCGGAAAATCGTCGGCCGACAATCTGCGAGCGGCCGGCTAGCGCATAATCCGCCAAAGTTTAAGCGGTTTGACGAAGTTAAAGTCTGACCTGATCAAAGACAGGATTGAACAAAGGCCGCGCTCCATGCGCGGCCTTTTGTTTGGCGTCACGCGTGCTGCGCGCGGCAGACAAGCGCTCCGGTCCGTCGGGTCATCCCCCAAGTTTCGGGCAGTCCTTGTCGCTGCCATATAATACGCAGGTTGACTGACGTGGCCGCGTATAGGCTGTGTCGCTCAGCGTCACGCCGGTTTTCGCCATGACGTAGCCGACAATCGGCTGGTAGAGATAGCTGACCTCGCTGAAGATCAGATACTGACCGGGAAGCGTCTTGTCCGATGAATCCTTGCCGATGAGCCCTGAGGGGATATCAACCGGCGTTCCCACTTCTCGCGGTGTTGTGCCCTTGCTCCACTGCACCCGCGCCTCCGAACTCGTCGGATCGATGTACAATTCCGAAATCGTGGCCTGGACGGGCGTCGACGGATAGGGCCACATGATGCCATAGGCGGCGGCGAAGAAATCCGCGATATCCGCATCACCTACCGTTTTGGACTGAGACGTCAGATCGGACAGCGTCCGCGCAACCAGCGTGACCTTGCGATTGACCGCCACGCCTGACGACACCTCGATGGTCCCCAAAAGCATCACCAGCATCAGCGGCGCAATGATCGCGAATTCCGTCGCCGCGAGACCCCGCGAGTCGTCAATCAGGTTTGCCGCGCGCTCCGCAACCCATTTCCCGACCATGATCTTTAGTGATCGATTCACGGGCACCCCCCGTAGGGTTCGTTCTTGAAAGCGGCCGTCGCCGACAGCAGCCGCTCGTTGCCGCCCAGATTCGCGAGGTTGTAGCCGAGCCCCGTGACAAACAACGGCCATCGATAAAACAGCCGGACAACGACGATGTCGCCCTCGCAACCGGGTTCGTATTTCGTGTTCCTGAAATCTGCGCTCGTGACCGGATCGGAGATCACCACGCTTCCGAATCCGGACGAATAGCGCTGGACATCGACGAAAACACCGTTCGCACAATCGAACAGCACGCTGACATTCGGGCAGACGACATTTTGCTTGAAGCCCTGCTTGTCGAACTTGGCGATCTGCGCCTGACCGGTCAGGATCATGCGTGCGGAGTCTTGCACCGCAGTCTCCAGGCTCTGGCTCGCAAAGAAAATCAGTCCTGTCTCGATGATGGCGAACAGAAGCGCGAAGAACAGCGGCGCGACGAGGGCAAATTCCACGGCAGCGGATCCGCGATTGTTGCCGCGAAAACGGTCGGCCGCCCTTATGGCTGCGGTCCTGGGACGGGGGAATGGCGACATCGCGCAATCCTTGCACACGGCGGGACTTATCTACCGTCCAGGACTAGCCGAAACTGATTGTTGAAGTATTTCGCCAGATCACAGCAAAATACCCCTCGTCTTATACCCCAAATTGACCATGTCCGGGTTTGGCTAAGGCGCGATCACAGACTCGACCCGCGCGGATGGCCCGACGCAAGCTTTCGCATGACCATCCGGCTTTTATTGTTTTGATTATTTTGCGGACGTACCGCCGGCCTGTAAATTCAGATTCTGGGCCTGATCCATCGTGGCCTTGAAGTAGCCGGGGCTATCCCCAAGGGTGATCCGCTTCTCACAGATCGGCATGCAACTATAGGACTCGCGCTCCACGCCGCGATAGACCGTCACCACCCGATCGCTCGGTCCCTCGACCTGAATGACACGATCCACGAGGATGCTGCCGGCGCGATCCATCGCAATCACATTGGTTGCGCCGTAGCCTTTTCCGGTCACGACGACAAGACCGCCGGACTGTAGCGTGACGTCGGCAATCAGCGGATTACCAACCACGATCGTCGCGATATGTCCGGGCAGCTTGACCAGTTTCGCCTGGTCCACATTGACCGAGATCGGATCGCTGGTCACTTCGGCGAGCAACGCCGCCGGGCAAAGCAGAACCGCCGTCGCAAGCGACAGACCGATGACCAGAACATACGAACGGCCGCGCAGGGACTTGAACCACATACTCCACTCCGAACGCATACGATCCGGCATCAGGAAAAACATAAAGACATGACGGTGCCGGCGCCCGACATGGCAAATCTGCCGTTAATTGATGAACGAACTGCAAACGCGGCTCCGCAGGGTCGCCCAACCCCTTCCCCGAAATGGCAGACCGGCGCGCCGCTGCAAACCACCGGCGGCCGGAACGCCACCGGGGCCGACAAGATCGGAAAGACGACTTGCAGCCGAAGCCAAAGCAGGAGAACCACGACATGGTGATCGGTCAGTCACCGCCTGATATCGCCTGGTCCGGCAACTTAACGCATCACCCGATCGCACCTGTTCAGTGAGGCATGAGCCGGACGTTCAAAACGCATTCATAAAAAGAGGCGTCCGGAGCATGCGGTGCTGCGCATTCCATTTAAATCTAAATTTACTCTGAGAAAGAACAGCCCGTTATACCGGTGTTTCCGTAATCCAATTAACTGCGCTGCAATTTCTCCCACCCTATGATGGTGCCATGGTCACGGTGCTGAGAACGCCGTTACGACCAGGTGCAGTTCGACAGCCACGTGAACACATGGAGCCAAACATGAAGAGTCTCGTTACGCGCTTTCTGAAGGACGAGTCCGGCGCGACCGCGATCGAATACGGCTTGATCGCCGCCGGCATCGCCGTCGCGATCATCGCCGCCGTCAACTCGCTCGGCACCACGCTGAACGGCGTATTCTCCGACGTGAACACCAAGCTCGGCGGCAGCGGCGGCGGCAGCGGCAGCGGCGGCACCGGCAACCCATAATCGCCGGCCTGTCATTTTTTTACGGAAAGGGTCCCGGCATCCCGGGACCCTTTTTCGCTTCCGGCTACGCCGAACCCAGACGACAATTCGAGTTGATCGCAATGACTCCGTTGAAGTCGGACCATCCGGGACGGTCCCCTTTGCCAGACGGCGAGCGGACGCGACAGGTTTTTCAAACCATCTGCATGGCGCTGGTGCTCGCCATCGTTACCCTCGCAGCCAGGCTCGTCAGCACCTGAATTTTCGTATCCCGTTTTCCGAACATTCACTTTGACGGGCTACATTTCCATAATTTGGCGGAATGGCGCTGGAGGGCTGATTCTCTATGGCACTCGATCTCGCACGATTGCTGCTGTTCCCGGCCCTGATGGCGTTCGCCGCGGCGAGCGATCTGCTCACCATGACGATCTCCAATCGGGTCTCGCTGCTTCTGGTGGCCGGCTTCCTGGTCATGGCCGTCGGAAGCGGCATGAGCCTTCAGGACCTGCTGTCCCATGTCGGGGCGGGACTGGCGGTCCTCGCTGTGGCCTTCCTGTGTTTTGCGATGGGTTGGATCGGCGGCGGCGACGCCAAGGTGGCGGCCGCCTCGGCGCTGTGGTTCGGCTTCGATTTCCTGCTGCCCTATCTGGTCATCGCCTCCGTGTTCGGCGGCGTCCTGACGCTGCTGTTGCTCCAGTTCCGACAATGGCCGCTGCCGGCGCAGCTTTACAATCAAGGCTGGCTCCTCCGCCTGCACGGCCGGGACTCCGGAATTCCCTATGGGATTGCGCTCGCGCTTGGCGCACTGCTGATATATCCGCAGACCGACTGGATCCGGGCGGTTGACTTGACGCGCTTCGCGCTTCACTGAGCCAGCGCAATAAAGGTCTCATTAACGCGATTTAGATACGCCCCATTAACCATGCTTTGACGAATAAATGTTCAACTCCCGGTTAGGGCGGTGCAAGCCCCGCACCGCAACTGGGGGAAGTGACGCGTATGAATACCGCTCGGATTGTCGTCTTGGCCATCGCTGTCGGTGCCGGCGGCCTCGCCGCCTATCTCGCGAGCGGGTCCGACAAGAAGCCGCAACCCGCCCAGACCGCGCAGCTCCCGACCGTGGACGTTCTGGTCGCGAAGTCAGACATTCAGCTCGGACAGGCGGTGAGCGCGGACGCAGTGGCGTGGCAGGCATGGCCCGCGAGCGCCGCCAGCAGCAGCTTCATTCGCCGTGACCAGCGTCCCAACGCCACCACGGAGCTGGCGGGATCGATCGCCCGCTCGCCCTTCATCGCCGGAGAGCCCATTCGCGAACTCAAGCTGGTCAGCGCGAAAGGATCCGGCTTCATGGCCGCGATCCTGCCCACCGGCATGCGCGCGATTTCGACCGAAATTTCGCCCGAGACCGGCGCCGGCGGCTTCATTCTCCCCAATGACCGCGTCGACGTAATCCTCTCAAAACGGGAAAAAAACGCGGATCATCCCTCTGACTCCGTCAATTCCGAAACCATTCTCAGCAACGTGCGCGTTCTCGCGGTCGACCAGACCATCGAGGAGAAAAACGGACAGAAGGTCGTGGTCGGCAAAACCGCGACGCTCGAACTGAAGCCGGAGCAGGCGGAGACGCTGGCGCGGTCGCGGCAGATGGGAACGCTGTCGCTGGCGCTGCGCAGCCTTGCCGACGCCAACGCTCCGGAAAACAACATCGATGATCGCAGGCGCGACAGCATCAATGTCGTCCGTTACGGCGTCCCGACCAAGACCACCGTACAGAGGTAACCAAGGACGCCTGTCATGAAGTGGACGACAAATCCGACACCGTTGCAGGCCTTTGCGACGCGCTCTCTTTCGTTCGCGGCGATCGCCGCCTTCACGCTGAACCCGGCGCTGACGCCGGTGTTCGCAAGCGACTACCGCGTGCCTGCCGCAAGGTCCGGCGCGGGGATGCATGCGCAATCGCTGTCGCTTGGTATCGGCAAGTCCGTCGTGGTGGAACTTCCCAGTGACGTCAAGGATGTCCTCGTCGCCGACCCGAAGATCGCAAACGCTGTGGTGAGATCGGCGCAACGCGCCTACATCATCGGCGCTGCGGTCGGTCAAACCAACATCATCTTCTTTGACAGCAACGGCCAGCAGATCGCAGCCTACGACATCGCGGTCACACGCGACCTCAACGGCCTGCGCGCCGCGCTCAAGCAGATTTTGCCGAATGCCGACATCAAGATCGACGGCCTCGGCGACGGCGTCATACTCTCGGGTTGGGCGCAGAGCCCGATCGAGGCGCAGCAGGCGGCCGATCTGGCTGCGCGACTTGCCGGTAGCGCCGACAAGGTCGTCAACAGCATAGCGGTCCGCGGTCGCGACCAGGTCATGCTGAAGGTGGTCGTCGCCGAGGTGCAGCGCGACATCATCAAGCAACTCGGCGTCGATTTGAGCGCCAACCTCAGCTATGGCACTGCCGTCGTGAATTTCAACAATTCCAATCCGTTCACCGCGAACGGGGCGCCGCTGGTGCCGGGCAACAGCGCTGTGGGCGACTTCGGCAAGAGCGTCATCAACGGCGTGACAATGCCGACCGTGCAGGCGACGCTGCGCGCGATGGAGAACTCTGGCGTCGTCCGTACGCTCGCCGAGCCCAGCCTGACCGCGATCTCCGGTGAATCGGCAAACTTCCTCGCCGGCGGCGAGTTTCCCGTCCCCGGCCTGCCGAGCTGCACGGGGAGTGGCCCGGTGCAAACTTGCACGCAGACAATCCAGTTCAAAAAATTCGGTATCTCGCTCGGATTCACCCCGGTCGTCTTGAGCGGAGGCAGGATCAGCCTGCACGTCTCGACCGAGGTATCGGAGCTTTCCCAGGAAGGTTCCTATAGCGTCGGCGGTACGACGATCCCTTCGCTGAAGAGCCGCCGCGCCGATACGACGCTTGAGATTCCATCCGGCGGATCGATGGTGATGGCCGGCCTCATCAAACAGCAGACCAAGCAGTCGATCAGCGGCATGCCGGGAATATCCCATATCCCGGTGTTGGGAACGTTGTTCCGGAGCCGCGACTACGTCAACAACAACACCGAGCTGATGATTCTCGTGACGCCTTACGTCGTGCGCGCCGTCGCACAGAAGGATCTCTCGCGACCTGATGATGGTTTCGCGGATTCATCGGACCCGCAGGCCGAGCTGCTGGGCAGCATCAACCGCATCTACGGCGCACCGGGCCGCGCCGAACCCGCGCGCCGCTATCGCGGCACTTATGGCTTTATCACAGACTGAAACGGGACAAGGACAGATGAACAAGCCAGCCCCTAGTCCCAAGCGCAGCCTGCGCATGACGGCCGCCCTGATCGGAGCGGCCGCGGCGCTGTCCGCTTGCACCCACACCCGTCAGGACATCGTCACCGGCAGCATTCCCGATGACTACCGCCTGCGCCACCCGATCGTGGTTCAGGAAGGCCACGCCGCCACGGAAGTGTTCGTCGGCTCCGGCCGCGGCGGCCTCACCGTCGTGCAGCGCGCCGACATCGGCGGCCTCGCGCAGGCCTGGCTGCGGGAGGGTACCGGGGCCATCGTCATCGAAGTGCCCGCCGGCACATCCAACGCCCGCGCCGCCAACGACTCGCTGCGCGAGATCAGGGGCATCCTCAATGCCTACGGCGTGCCGCCGCGCGGCATCACGGTGCGCTCCTATCATCCGGCAGACCCCCGGCAGCTCGCAACCATTCGCCTGACCTATCCGCAAATCGCGGCCACGGCAGGCCCCTGCGGGGTCTGGCCCGAGGACCTCGGTCCTTCGATCAAGAACAAGGGATATCTCGACAACAAGCCGTACTGGAATTTCGGTTGCGCCTCACAACGCAATCTGGCTGCGATGGTGGAAAATCCCTCAGACCTCGTGCAGCCACGCCCCGAAACGCCGGCATATGCCGCCCGTCGGACGGTTGCGCTCGATAAGTATCGACAAGGTCAATCGCCAGCCACCGTCTATGAGGACAAGAGCAAAATCAGCAGTGTGGGACAATGATCAGTTACGCTCGCGAGGACGCAGAAGAGCCGACCGTCTCCCCTCCGCCGAAGGCCGACGATCATATCGCGCCGGCGCCGCGCGTATCGGTGCAGGCCTTTTGCGAGACGATGGAAACAGCCACAGCCGTGCAATCGGCCGGCGAGGATCGCCGGCTGGCCAAGGCTCATCTCAAGATCCAGATGGGCGGCATGACCGCCGCCGTGGAGGCCTATCGCTCGGCGCCGACACCGAACGTCATCATCCTCGAAGCGAAAGAGCGCGGCGATATCCTCGCGGCGCTCGACCAGCTTGCGAGCGTGTGCGACGCGGGCACGCGGGTCGTCGTGATCGGCCGCATCAACGACGTCGCGTTGTATCGCGAGCTGATCAAGCGCGGCGTCAGCGATTATGTCATCGCGCCGGTCAGCGCCCTCGACGTGGTGCGCTCGGTTTGCGGACTGTTCTCAATTCCCGAAGCGAAGGCCGTTGGCCGGATCATCGCCGTTGTCGGCGCCAAGGGCGGCGTCGGCGCGTCGACGGTCGCCCATAACATCGCCTGGGCGATCGCACGCGATCTGGCGCTTGATTCCGTCGTCGCCGACCTCGACCTCGCCTTCGGCACAGCAGGACTGGATTTCAATCAGGACCCGCCGCAAGGCATCGCCGATGCCGTGTTCTCGCCCGACCGCATCGACACCGCTTTCGTCGATCGCCTGTTGTCGAAGTGCACCGACCATCTCAGCCTGCTCGCCGCGCCCGCGACGCTGGACCGGGTCTATGACTTCGGAACGGAGGCGTTCGATTCGATCCTCGACACCCTGCGTGCGACGATGCCCTGCATCGTGCTCGATATTCCCCATCAATGGTCCGGCTGGACCAAACGAGCCCTGATCGGCGCGGATGATATCCTCATTGTCGCCACGCCCGATCTCGCCAACCTTCGCAACACAAAAAACCTGATCGATCTGCTCAAGGCGGCGCGGCCGAACGACCGGCCGCCGCTTTATTGCCTCAACCAGGTCGGCGTTCCGAAGCGGCCGGAGATCAGCGCCGCGGAATTCGCCAAAGCCATCGAAAGCCAGCCGGTCGTCAGCATTCCGTTCGAGCCCCAGATGTTCGGGTCGGCCGCGAACAACGGCCAGATGATCGCCGAAGTCGCGCCGGGCCACCGCGCCACTGAAATGTTCGTCCAGATCGCGCAGCGCCTGACCGGCCGCGGCGAAGCCAAGAAGTCGCGGAAATCGTTTCTGTCTCCGTTCATCGAGAAGTTGCGGGCAAGATAAGCCCTCGCGTGGAGTACGGTCGTGTTTGGCAAGCGTAGCGGACCAGAGAACGAGGCCCGGAAGCCGGGAAGCCTGACGCTGGATGCCAATGCGCGAGCGCCCGCGGAAACAGCTTCGCCTGTCGCTTCCTCTCCTCCGCTCGCGCCGGCACGCTCCGCGCCGCCGGCGCCGGTCGTCGACGCGCGCCGGTCCGATACCTATTATCAGGTCAAGGCGACCATTTTCGGCGCCCTGATCGAGGCGATCGATCTGGCCCAGCTCGCCAAGCTCGACGGCGAATCCGCGCGCGAGGAAATCCGCGACATCGTCAACGAGATCATTGCGATCAAGAATATCGTGATGTCGATCGCCGAGCAGGAGGAACTGCTCGACGACATCTGCAACGACGTTCTCGGCTATGGCCCGCTCGAGCCGCTGCTGGCGCGCGACGACATCGCCGACATCATGGTCAACGGCGCCGGCACGGTCTTCATCGAAGTCGGCGGCAAGATCCAGCGGACCGGCATCCGCTTCCGCGACAACCAGCAACTGCTGAACATCTGCCAGCGGATCGTCAGCCAGGTCGGCCGCCGGGTCGACGAATCCTCGCCGATATGCGATGCGCGCCTCGCCGACGGCTCCCGCGTCAATGCTATCGTTCCGCCGCTGGCGATCGACGGACCGGCGCTGACGATCCGCAAATTCAGGAAGGACAAGCTGACGCTCGATCAGCTCGTCAGGTTTGGCGCCATTACCCCGGAGGGCGGCACCATCCTCCAGATCATCGGACGCTGCCGCGCCAATGTGCTGATCTCGGGCGGCACCGGCTCCGGCAAGACCACGCTGCTGAACTGCCTCACCAACTATATCGACCATGACGAGCGTATCATCACCTGCGAGGACGCCGCCGAGCTTCAGTTGCAGCAGCCGCATGTGGTGCGCCTGGAAACCCGCCCGCCGAACATCGAGGGCGAGGGCCAGGTGACGATGCGCGATCTGGTCAAGAACTGCCTGCGCATGCGCCCCGAGCGCATCATCGTCGGTGAGGTTCGTGGACCCGAGGCGTTCGACCTATTGCAGGCCATGAACACCGGCCATGACGGCTCGATGGGTACGCTGCACGCCAACAACCCGCGCGAGGCGCTGTCGCGCTGCGAATCCATGATCACCATGGGCGGCTATTCGCTGCCCTCGCGCACCATCCGCGAGATGATCTGCGCCTCAATCGACATTATCGTGCAGGCTGCCCGCCTCCGCGACGGCTCCCGCCGTATCACTCACATCACCGAAGTGATGGGAATGGAGGGCGACACCATCATCACCCAGGATATCTTCATCTACGACCTGCTCGGTGAGGACGCCAACGGACACATCATCGGCCGGCACCGTTCCACGGGAATCGGCCGGCCGCGGTTCTGGGAACGCGCGCGATACTATAACGAAGAGAAGCGGCTCGCAGCCGCGCTGGATGCGGCGGAAGTCAAGGTCGAGATCTGAGGATTGCACCCATGAACTTGCAGACCCTCGCACTGGCATTCATGGCTGCGACCGCCGTGGGCGGAATCGCATGGGTCTTCCTGTATCCGGCGCTGTCGGGGGAGGCGAAGGCCGAAAAGCGCCGCGCCGCGTTCGCGCGGACGACGCCGGCGGTCCGTCAGGTCGACAGAGCCCAACGCTCGCGCCGCGAGCAAATTGAAGGATCGCTGCGGGAAATCGAACAACGCAGCAAGCGCAACAGCAAGGTCGCGCTCAGCAGCCAAATCGCACAGGCCGGTCTGTCCTGGTCGAAGGAGAAGTTTCTGATCATCTCAGGAATTTTCGCCGCTGTTTGTTTCGTCGTTCCGATGTTTCTGGGAGCCGGGCCAATTGCCGCGGTCGGCCTGGCGTTCGCGGCAGGATTCGGCCTGCCGCGCTGGCTGCTGGGCTTCCTCAAGAAGCGCCGCGAGAAGGCATTTCTGCGCGCGCTTCCAGATGCGGTCGACGTGATCGTCCGTGGCATCAAGGCCGGCATGCCCCTGTTCGAATCGCTGAAGGTGGTGGCGGCCGATTCGCCGGAGCCGCTGAAAAGCGAATTCGCCGCGATCATCGAGACGCAGGCGATCGGCATGCCGCTGGGCGATGCCTGTTCGCGGCTGTACGAGCGGATGCCGGTTCCTGAAGCGAACTTCTTCGGCATCGTGATCGCGATCCAGCAGAAGTCCGGCGGCAACCTGTCGGAAGCGCTCGGCAATCTGTCCAAGGTGCTGCGCGACCGCAAGAAGATGGCCGAGAAGATCCAGGCCATGTCGATGGAGGCCAAGGCGTCTGCTGCGATCATCGGCTCGCTGCCGCCGGTCGTCATGCTGCTCGTCTATCTGTCCACGCCGGACTACATCGCGCTGCTGTGGACCCATCCCACCGGACGGCTAATGCTGGCCGGCTGCGTGATATGGATGTCGACCGGCATCTACGTGATGAAAAAAATGATCAATTTCGACTTCTGACGGTGCAACATGCTCGAGTTCCTGGTCGAAAAATTCCACGATCCCCGGTTCATGACGATGGTTCTCGCCGCCATCGCCGCCAGCGCAACCGTCTACACGCTGATCACGCCGTTTTTCGCGGCGGAGGGCCTCTCGAAGCGGATGAAGGCCGTCGCGAGCGAGCGCGAACGCATCCGCCAGCGTGAGCGCGACCGGCTCTCGAAATCCGAAAAGGTCTCGCTGCGTCAGGCCCCGAAGCAGTTGGTCTCAAGGATCGTGGAAGACCTCAATCTCGGTAAGTGGGTGGCTCAGGAAGCCGCGCGGGACAAGCTGGTCATGGCCGGGTATCGTGGCCATGCTCCCTACATCACCTTCCTGTTCTTCCGCATGGTCACCCCGATCGTCATGCTGATCGGTGCGGCTGTCTACGTCTTTCTGTTGTCGCACATGCAGCAGTCAGTTCTGGTCAAGGTCGGCATATGCATCGGCGCCGTTTTTTTCGGTTTGCAGGCGCCCATGCTGTTTCTGAAAAACTCCATTGCCAAGCGCCAGCTTTCGATCAGGCGGGCGTTTCCGGACGCGCTCGATCTGCTGCTGATCTGCATTGAATCCGGCATGTCCATCGAAATCGCGTTTCGCAAGGTCAGCACGGAAATCGGCAGCCAGTCCGTCGCGCTTGCCGAGGAGTTCACGCTGACCACAGCCGAACTGTCCTACCTTCAGGACCGCAAGGTCGCCTACGAGAATCTGGCGAAGCGCACCGGGGTCGAGGGCGTGAAATCCGCATGCCTCGCGCTCCAGCAATCAGAGCGATACGGCACTCCGCTCTCGCAAAGCCTTCGTGTGATGGCGCAGGAAAATCGCGACATGCGCATGTCCGAAGCCGAGAAGAAGGCGGCCGCCCTGCCGCCCAAACTGACGGTGCCGATGATCGTGTTCTTCCTGCCGTGCCTGTTTGTGGTGATTCTCGGGCCAACGGGCATCAAGATCGCAGCCCAAATGCATTGAGGCCTGCAATTGGCGGCACGGTGACCGGAAGGTCGGTCACTCCGGGCTGCGGATCGCGTTCGGACTTATCTATCCGGCTCTCATGACTTCCGGGCGTCCGGGGCGAGAACATCTCCGGCGCCGGCGCGCGCGCTACCACCGCGCCCGAGCACCTGCTTCAGGTAGGCGACGTTTGCCTCGGCCTCGTCGGCGGGCAGATCGGCCTTCACGATACTTTCTGCCTCGTCGAACCTGCCCTGCAAGCCGACGACGAGCGCGAGATTTTGACGGACCCGACTGTCGGCGCGGGCGTTGGCGTAAGCGCGGCGCAACGCATCCTCGGCTTTCGGCAGTTCCTTGGTCAGGACATACGACATGCCCAGATTGGACAGCACCGAGGGCTCATCGGGCATGATCCTGAGCGCGCTCGCATAATAGCGGCGCGCTTCATCGTGGCGGCCGAGCTTGTCGAGTGTCGTCCCCTGAACCGAGAGAATCCGCCAGTCCGGATTCGCCGGCGTATGAGCGCGGCCGAGCACATCGAACGCCTGCTGCGACTGGCCGTTGTCGGCGAGCGCCCGTCCCCAGCCGGCCAGCACCGCCTTGTTGCCCGGATTGAGGATCGCGGCGCGTTCCAGCACCGCGACCGCCTGGGCGCGTTGCCCGATGGCGCGCAAGGCCTGTCCGTATTTCAACGCCACATCAGCGTCTTTGGGGTTGGCGCGGAATTTCTCGCCATAAACTTCGGCGATGCGATGAGGATCGGATTCGGAGTTTGCCTTCGCCTTCGCGCCGAGCGAGCCGGTGATGTCCGCAACGCCCATGGTCTGACAGCCGCCGAGTCCGATCGCCAGTATCGCCGACACGGCCGCGGACGCGAGAAGCCTGGCAAGACACGACTGCTGACGCATGGGCACCCACTCGCAATTGCTGGCCGATCAGATAGCTGGACGGTTTCAGCAATAGACTGTTAACCCTAACGTCTGGTTAACTGCACCGACTGACATCTTCGCGCCCAGCCGCTAGACTTTCCCTCATCGAACAGAGATCGAGACACCCATGCATTCCGCGTTTTCGACCGCGCCGGCCAGGGAAGCCGTTCCGATCACCCTCGTCGCCGAGGCGGCGTGGGAAACCACGGGCGCAACGCTGGACGATCATGCACGCCGGTTTGCCGAGGCGAACGGCTTTGCGGCGAAGGCCGGGCAGTACCTGGCGCTGCCGGCGGCAAACGGCGAGGTCTCGCACGTTCTGTTCGGACTCGGCGATGCCGCGGGTCGCTCGCGCGATCCCTTCCTCGCCGGCAAGCTGCCGGGCCTGTTGCCCGCCGGGACATTCCGCTTCGCCAATGCGACCGATGACATGCATCTCGCGACGCTGGCCTTTGCGCTCGGCAGCTACCGCTTCGGCCGTTACCGCAAGGCCGACGCGCCGAAGGCTCGGCTGGTGCCGCCCGACGGCGTCGACGTCGCCGATATCTCGCGGATGGCGGATGCCGCGGCGCTGGCGCGCGATCTCATCAACACGCCCGCCAACGATATGGGACCGGAAGAACTCGCCGCAGCGGCGCAGAATCTCGCGCAGCGTTTCGGCGCGAGCTTCAACTGCATCACCGGCGACGATCTGAAGCAAGGCAATTTTCCGCTGATCCATGCGGTCGGAATGGCCTCTCCGCGCGCGCCGCGCCTCATCGATATGAGTTGGGGCGATCCCGCACACCCGAAAGTCACGCTGGTCGGCAAAGGCGTCTGCTTCGATACCGGCGGCGTCGATCTCAAACCCGCTACCGGCATGCTGATCATGAAGAAGGACATGGGCGGCGCGGCCAATGTTCTGGCTTTGGCGCTGATGATCATGGATGCGAAGCTGAAGGTTCGGCTGCGCGTCCTGATCCCGGCGGTGGAGAACGCGGTGGCGGGAAACGCGTTCCGGCCGCTGGATATCTTTCCGTCGCGCAAGGGCTTGAGCGTTGAAATCGGCAACACCGATGCCGAAGGCCGGCTGGTTCTTGCCGACGCGCTGACGCTCGCCTGCGAAGACAAACCCGACCTTCTGATCGATCTCGGAACGCTTACCGGCGCGGCGCGCGTCGCGCTCGGACCGGACATTCCGCCTTTCTATACGAGCGACGAGCGGCTCGCGCGCGATCTCGCGAGCTGGGCGGAGGCCGAGAACGATCCGCTGTGGCGGATGCCGCTATGGCCCGCTTACGACGCGTGGCTGGATTCCAAGGTCGCCGACATCAACAATGCGCCCTCGGGCGGCTTCGCCGGCTCGATCACCTGCGCGCTGTTCCTGCAACGCTTTGTCGAGGCGACGACAAGCTGGCTTCACGTCGATATCTACGGCTGGACGCCGGCCGCGAAGCCAGCGCGACCCGAGGGCGGCGAATGCCAGGCCGCGCGTGCGATCTACCGACTGCTGGACGAACGCTATGGATGATCCGCGCCTCACGCCGGCCCGGCCGGAGATTGCCGCACGTTATTTGGAGGGCAAGGTCAAGGCCGCGCGTTACGTCGACGGCGAGGAACGCGAGATCGTCGACGCCGTTGCGCCGCTGCAGCGCGAGCCTTTGCCTGACGCCATGCTCGATACCCAGGCGCTGCGCGGCGAGCGCGTCACGGTCTACGATCACAGCGCCGAAGGCTGGGCCTGGTGTCAATTGGAAAGCGACGGCTATGTCGGATGGATTCCCGACCGCGCGCTTGCAAGGCCCCGTGCAGCACCGACCCACAAGGTCATCGCGCTGCGCACGTTCGCGTTTCCGGGACCGTCGATCAAACTCGCGCCTGCGCAAACACTGCCGCTCGGCGCGGCGCTGACCATCCGCCGCCATAACGGCGTCTTCGCCGTCGCCGCCGGAGACCTCTACATTCCCGCAAGTCACGTCGCGCCGCTCGATCATATCGCCAGCGATTTCGTCGCGGTCGCCGAAATGTTCGCCGGAACGCCTTACCTCTGGGGCGGCAAGACCAGCCTCGGCATCGACTGCTCCGGTCTCGTGCAGGTGGCGCTCAACGCCGCCGGCATCCGTTGTCCGCGCGACAGCGACATGCAGGAAGCGTCCCTGGGACGCGCATTGTCGCCTGCGGAAGCAGGAGAGCCGCGGCGCGGCGATCTCATCTTCTGGAAAGGCCACGTTGCGATCGTCCGCGACGCAACCACCCTGATCCACGCCAACGCACATCACATGGCAACAGCCATCGAGGGCATTGATGACGCGATCGCCCGCATCAAGGCAGCGGGAAGCCCCGTAACCAGCGTGAAACGACTCGATTCCCCCTCATGCCCGGGCTCGCCCCAGGCATCCACGTCCTGAAGCCAGATTCAAAAACGTGGATGGCCGGAACAAGTCCGGCCATGACGATCGATGGGTCTGCCTGAACTCCAACCACGGCGATCTTACACCGCGTGCTCCGACTCATTCCGCGCTTGCTTCCGCGCCGTTTGCGGTCTCCAGCCGGAACGCCGCGGCAAACAGCGCGCGCGTGTAATCCGACTTCGGACTCTTGAACAATGCCGATGCCGGCCCCTCCTCCACCACCTTGCCGTGCCGCATCACGATGAGATGGCTGGCGAGCGAGGCGACCACCCGCAGGTCATGCGAGATGAACATGTAGGTCAGGTCGCGCTTGCGCTGGAGATCACGCAGGAGATCGACCATCTGCGCCTGGAACAGCATGTCGAGTGCGCTGGTCGGTTCATCCAGCACCACGAAATCGGGCTCCAGCACCACGGCGCGCGCGATGCTGATGCGCTGGCGCTGGCCCCCGGAGAATTCGTGCGGATAGCGGAAACGCGTCGCGGGATCGAGCCCGACATCGCTGAGCGCCTTGACCACCCGCGCCTCGCGCTCAGTCTCCGAGAGCGAGCGCTGATGCACGCTCAAGCCCTCCGCCACGATATCGCCGACCGACATCCGCGGGCTCAGGGCTCCGAACGGGTCCTGAAATACGATCTGCATGTCGCGACGGAACGGCCGCATCTCCTTGAAACGCAGACCCTGGATGTTTTTGCTCAGGAACACGATCGGCCCGTCCGACGAAATCAGCCGCAACAGCGCCAGACCGAGCGTGGTCTTGCCGGACCCGGATTCACCGACGACGCCGAGCGTCTCGCCCTTGCGCACCTTCAGCGTCACGCCATCCACCGCCTTGATATGGCCGACCGTCTTGCGCAGCAGTCCGCGCCGGACCGGAAACCAGACCTTGAGATCGTCGGCCGCGATCACGACCGGCGATTCGGGGCGCGGCGGCGCCGGATCGGGCTTCGGCTCCGCGGCCAGAAGCTCGCGCGTGTAGGGATGTTGCGGCGACTCGAAGACCCGTTCGACCGATCCCTTCTCGACGATCTTGCCACCGTTCATGACGCAAACACGATCGGCGATGCGGCGGACGATACCGAGATCGTGGGTGATGAACAACAGGCTCATTCCGAGCCGGGCTCGGATATCCGCCAACAGCGCCAGGATTTGCGCCTGCACGGTGACGTCCAGCGCCGTGGTCGGCTCGTCAGCGATCAGCAGGTCCGGTTCATTGGCGAGCGCCATCGCGATCATCACACGCTGACGCTGGCCGCCGGACAACTGGTGCGGATAGCTCGCAAGCCGGGTTTCCGGCTCGGGAATGCCGACCTGCGTCAACAGCTCCAGCGTGCGCCGCCGCGCCGCCGCACCGCGACCCCTGCCGTGCAGCAGCAAGATCTCGCTGATCTGGGCCTCGATGGTGTGCAGCGGATTGAGCGAGGTCATTGGCTCCTGAAAGATGATCGAGATGTCGTTGCCGCGAATGCTCCTGATCTCGCGCTCCGACAGACCGAGCAGTTCGCGGCCCTTGAAGCGGATGTTGCCGCCGGGGTGCGACGCGGCCGGATAGGGCAGCAGCTTGAGGATCGACAGCGCGCTGACGGATTTTCCGGATCCGGATTCGCCGACCAGCGCCACGCACTCGCCGCGCTTGATATCGAACGAAATGCGATCGACGGCGATCGACGTTCCGCCGGCGTGGTGAAACGCGACGGAGAGGTCGCGAACCTCGAGCAGCGGCTGATCGATGGCGTCCATGCGAGCCTTACCTGAACGTCTTGCGCGGATCGAAGGCATCGCGCACAGCTTCACCGATGAAGATCAAAAGCGACAGCATGATCGCGAGCGCGAAGAACCCGGTGAAGCCGAGCCACGGCGCCTGCACGTTGGCCTTGCCCTGCGCGAGCATTTCGCCGAGCGAGGGCGAACCCGGCGGCAGACCGAAGCCGAGAAAATCCAGCGCGGTCAGGGTCATCACCGAGGACGACACGATGAACGGCAGGAACGTCATGGTCGCGACCATGGCGTTCGGCAAAAGGTGGCGAAACATGATGGTCGCATTCGACACGCCGAGCGCCCGCGCCGCCGTGATGTATTCAAAGTTGCGGCCGCGCAGGAATTCGGCGCGCACCAGACCGACCAGCGACACCCATGAGAACAGCAGCAGGATGCCGAGCAGCACGAAGAATCCCGGCACCAGCACCGACGACAGGATCAGGAGCAGGTAGAGCGAGGGTATCGCGGTCCAGACCTCGATGAAGCGCTGGAAGGCGAGATCGACCCAGCCGCCGAAATAGCCCTGCACGCCGCCGGCGGCGATGCCGATGACCGACGACACGATGGTCAGGCAAAGCCCGAACAGCACCGAGATCCGGAACCCGTAAATCAGCCGCGCCACCACGTCGCGGCCCTGATCGTCGGTGCCGAGCCAGTTGTATTCGAGATCGCGGCAGCCCGTGAGGTGCTTGCGCTGCACCACGTCCTTGCATTCAGCCTCGGTCAAGAGCCAGGTCGGTTTTGAAGGCGCCGGAGTCGGCAGATCGAGGTTATGGGTGTCGTAGGAATAGCGGATCGGCGGCCAGACAATGGTGCCGCCCTTGTCCTTGATCAGCTTCTGCAGATAAGGGTCGCGATAATCGGCGGCGGTCTCGAAATCGCCGCCGAAGGCGGTTTCCGGGTAGGTCACGAAGGCCGGAAAATAGAAATGGCCATCCATGTGGATCAGGAACGGCCGGTCGTTGGCGATCAATTCCGCGAATAGCGAAATGAAAAACAGGATCAGGAATATCCAGAGCGACCAGTAGCCGCGCCGGTTCGATTTGAAATTCTGCCAGCGGCGGCGGTTGAGCGGCGACAGGCGCAGCCGATGGCCGCCCAGCGGCACAGCCTCGCCGAGCGGAGAAACGGCCCCGGCTTCGACGGGCTTTGGCAACGTCACCGACATCAGACTTCCCGCGCCTCGAAGTCGATCCGCGGATCGATCCACATGTAGGTGAGATCGGAGATCAGGTTGATGACGAGCCCGATCAGCGAAAAGATGAACAGCGTGCCGAACACCACCGGATAGTCGCGATTGAGCACGCTCTCAAAGCCGAGCAGCCCGAGCCCGTCGAGCGAGAAGATGGTTTCGATCAAAAGCGAGCCTGAAAAGAAGGCGTGGACGAACGCGCCGGGAAAGCCCGCGATCACGATCAGCATGGCGTTGCGGAAGACGTGATTGTAAAGCACCTGCCGCTCGCTGCACCCCTTGGCGCGCGCCGTCATCACGTATTGCTTGCGGATTTCGTCGAGGAACGAATTCTTGGTCAGCAATGTCATGGTGGCGAAGGCGCCGAGCGCCATCGAAACGATAGGCAGCGTCAGGTGCCAGAAATAGTCGAGGATCTTCCAGTACCAGGGAAACTGGCTCCAGCCGTCCGATGTCAGTCCGCGCAGGGGAAAGATGCTGAAGAACGATCCGCCGGCGAACAGGATGATGAGCAGGATCGCGAACAGAAAGCCGGGGATCGCGAAGCCGACGACAATCACCGCCGAGGTCCAGGTGTCGAAGCGCGATCCGTCCCTCACGGCTTTGCGGATTCCGAGCGGTATCGAAATCAGGTAGGTCAGAAGCGTCATCCAGATGCCGAGCGACATCGAGACAGGCAGCTTTTCCTTGATGAGCTGGATCACGGTTGTGTCGCGGAAATAGCTCTTGCCGAAATCGAAGCGGGAGAAATTCCACAGCATCAGCAGAAAGCGTTCGGGCGCCGGCTTGTCGAAGCCGAACTGCTTTTCAAGGCTTTTGATGAAGGCGGGATCGAGCCCCTGCGCTCCGCGATACTTTGAGTTCATGGCGTCGGACGACGCCCCGACCTGGGCGCGCGCGCCGAAATCGCCGCCGGACGATCCAGAAATGCGCGACATCCCACCGGTATCCGAGCCGCTCAGTTGCGCGATGACCCGCTCCACCGGACCACCGGGCGCGAACTGCACAACGACGAACGACACGAACAGGATGCCCAGCAATGTGGGAATCATCAAAAGGATGCGACGGGCGATATATGCGCTCATGGCTATTTCGCCTGCCGCGACGACGCCGCACCGGCCTGCGTCGACCACCAGATGTCAGGCGCCATCACGCCCAGATACTTCGGCAGGCTCGGCGGATGGGCGAACACATCCCAATAGGCCAGTCGGTGCTTGTTCGAGTACCATTGCGGCACCCAGTAACGGCCGGCGCGAATGACGCGGTCCAGCGCGCGCGCGGCGAACACGAGTTTCGCGCGGGTGTCGGCGGCGATCACCTGCTCCATCAGCGAATCGACCGCGGGATCGGCGACGCCGGCGAGGTTGTTCGATCCCTTGGTTGCGGCTGCCCGCGACGAAAAGAACGGCCGCAGTGAATCACCCGGAACGGTCGAAAAGCCGAAACGTTCGATCACCATGTCGAAATCGAAGTCGTCGCGCCGCGCCCTTGCCTGCACGGGATCGACGAGCCGCAGCGTCGCCTCGATGCCGAGCGTTCCGAGATTCTTGATATAAGGCATGTGGTGGGCTTGGAACGCCGGCTCGTCGAGCAGGAACTCGACCCGGAACACCTCGCCCTGCGGGGTCACCCGCTTGCCATCCTTGATATGAAAGCCCGCGTCGTTGAGCAGTTGCACGGCCCTGCGCAACAGCTTGCGGTCCTGTCCCGAGCCGTCCGACACCGGCGGCACGAACGGCATGCCGAACACCTCGTCCGGCACCTTGCCGCGGAACGGCTCCAGCAATACCAGTTCCTCCGGCGACGGGGGACCGCTCGCCATCAGGTCGGAATTCTGGAACGGCGATACCGTCCGCACATAGGCGCCGTACATGATGGTTTTGTTGGTCCACTCGAAATCGAAGGCGCAGTCGAGCGCCTCGCGCACGCGCGGGTCCTTGAACTTGTCGCGTCGGGTGTTGATGAACCAGCCTTGCGCGCCGGACGGCGTCTCGTCGGGCAACTGCTCGCGCTTGACACGCCCCTCAGTCAGCGCCGGAAAATCGTAGCGCGTATTCCAGATCCGCGACGTGAACTCCTCGCGGTACAGGTAGCTGCGGCCGGAGAAACCCTCGAACGCCACATCGCGGTCGCGGTAGAAATCGAACCGAACAGTATCGAAATTGTAGCTGCCGCGGCAAACTGGAAGATCGGCGCCCCACCAGTCCTTGACGCGATCGAATTCGATGAAGCGATTGGGCTCGAACCGGCCGACCTTGTACGGCCCGCTGCCGAGCGGGACGTCGAGCGTCGATTCGTCGAACGGATGCGCGGTGTAATAAACTTTCGAAAAGATCGGCAGGCCGGCGACGAACGGCGGCACGTCGCGGCCGCGTTTCGCCGCGAAGGTCACGACCAGCGTCGCGTCGTCAGGCGCTTCCGCGCTCACCATGTCCCGCATCTGCTGGGTGATCAGGGGATGGCCCTTGGCCTTGAGGATCGTCAGCGAAAACGCTGCGTCGCGCGCGGTCAGCTTCTGTCCGTCATGAAACCGCGCTTCCGGCCGCATCTTGAAGTGATAGGTCAGCCCGTCGGCCGAAATACGCACCGACCTGGCAGCGAGACCGTACATCGCATCAGGTTCATCACCGGCGCGCGCCATCAGCGAGGTGAACGTCATCTCCATGCCCTTCGCGCCGTCGCCCTTCAGGATGAAAGCGTTGAGCGAGTTGAAGGTCTGGAACGACTGATTGAAGGCGCGGCTCGACGGAATGGTCGAGAACAGCCCGCCCTTCGGCGCATCGACATTGACATAGTCGAAGTGATGAAAGTCGGCCGGATACTTCAGGTCGCCGAACGCCGACATGCCATGAGATTCCCCTTGGGACTCGGTCTCCGCGCCGATCGCAGCCGCCGGCCGAAGCCACGCCGTGGCTGCCGCACCGATCCCGAGACCAATCACCTGGCGGCGGCTGGGCCCGCTCATCCGCGCAAAACTCCTCAAGATCGATTGCCGATCTTGGCCGACCGGCCGGCATCGTACCACCACAGCGCCGGGAAGGCTGTAAGACCATATTTCGGCATCTGGGCCGGCCGACCGAAGCGATCCCAACGAGCGGTGCGCACCTTCGAGTAAGTCCACTGCGGCACGACGTAGTGATGGTGCAGCAGGACGCGGTCGAGCGCATGGGTGGCTGCAACCAGATCGGCGCGATCTTTGGCGAAGATCACGCGCTCGATCAGCTTGTCGATGGCCGGATTCCTGATGCCGACGATGTTGCGCGAGCCGGGCATGTCCGCCGCACGCGAGCCCCAGAACTCGCGCTGTTCGTTGCCCGGCGACAGGGATTCAGCCCACGACGCGACCACCATGTCGAAATCCCAGTTGCGCATCCGGTTTTCGTATTGCGTCGGGTCGATGGTGCGGATGCTGACGGTGATCCCCATGCGCTCCAGCGAGGGCTTGTAAGAGAGCAGAACGCGTTCGAAGGTCGGGTCTTCCGACAGCAGTTCGATCTCGAACGGCGCTCCGGTCTTGCCATCGACCTGCTTGCCGCCGCGCACCTCGTAGCCCGCTTCCTTGAAAAGCCTCATCCCCTCGCGCAGGTTGTTGCGAACCGCCTCGGGATTACCGCCGACCGGATTGCTGTACGGCGTCGTGAAAACGTCCGCCGGAACCTCGGCGCGGACGGTTTCGAGAATCTCCAGCTCCCTGCCCTCGGGCAGACCGCTGGACGCCAGTTCGGTGCCTTCGAAATAGCTTGCGATGCGCGTATATTGCCCGAAGAACAATTGCTGGTTCATGGTCTCGAAATCGAACGCGAAGTTCAGCGCCCGCCGCACCCGCACGTCGCTGAACTTGTCGCGTCGGAGATTGGGCGCGAACGCCTGCATGATGCCTGAGCTGTTATTGGGAAACTCCTCCAGGATGACGCGGCCTTCCTTCACCGCCGGGAAATCGTAGGCGGTGGCCCAGTTCTTGGCGCTGTTTTCCGTGCGCCAGTCGACCTGGCCGCCCTTGAAGGCTTCGAGCGCGACGGTGCTGTCGCGGAAATACTCGTAGCGCAATTCATCGAAGTTGTTGCGGCCGACGTTGAAGTTGGCATTCAAGCCCCAGTAATCCTTGACCCGTTCCAGCGTGACAGATCGCGCCGCCTCGAAACTCTTGATCCTGTAGGCCGCGCTGCCGAGCGGCGGCTCCAGCGTGGTCGCTGAGATATCGCGCTTCCTGCCGGCACCGTCGGCGCCTTCCCACCAATGCTTGGGAAGCACCATCAGTTGCCCGACGATCTGCGGCAGTTCGCGGTTTCCCGGCGCGTCGAAGGTGAAGGTGACGTCGCGCTCGCCGGTCTTTTCCGCTTTCACCACATGACGGTAGTAGGCGGCATATTGCGGATGATGCGTCTTGAACGAATTGAGCGAGAAGATCACGTCCTCCGGCGTCACCGGCTTGCCGTCATGCCACTTCGCTTGCCCCCGCAGGCGGTAGGTGACGAAGGAAAAGTCGTCGGGATAGCTCACCGCCTCCGCAAGCGCGCCGTACTCCGTCGCGACTTCGTCCAGCGATGGCATCGTCAGCGATTCGTAGATCAGCCCGACCGCTCCGGCGATCGAGCCCTTCACGCCCGAGACGACCGGATTGAAATTGTCGAAGGTGCCGAGCGCGATCTGCCGCACCGTGCCGCCCCTGGGGGCGTCCGGATTGACATAGTCGAAATGCTTGAAGCCTTCCGGATATCTCACGTCGCCGAACAGCGAAAGCCCGTGCCGCCATTTGAGTCCGGTCGGCCCGGCCTGCGCGCGGGCCGCCTCAAAGGCCGAAGCACCGGTCAGGACTTTGACCACGGGAGCGGCTGCGATCAAGGCTCCGCCATGAAGAAGACGTCGTCGGGTGAAGGCCAAAAGCAAATTCCTGCGATTTGTCGGGCGCGCCAATGCTACGGCGCGACGCACTGTTTCGGCCGATTATGTCGGTTTTTCGGGATGACGCCACCCCACCTCCCGCACTTGTGCGGTGAAACGTCGTGAAGAATTGGAGAACCGGTTGGCGATGTGGCCGGGAAATCCTCGCGGCTCACATTCGCCCCTCGCGCCACACCGAAGGCCAGCGCAGCTATTTCGCGACGGCCGGCAGCGGCTCCGGCTTGTCGGAGTTGTTGTTCAGATAAGCAATAATGTCGGCACGCTCGCTGTCCTTCGGCACGCCAGCGAATCCCATGGCGGTGCCGGGGATGTAGCCCTTCGGATTGGCGAGGAACTTGTTCAACTCCTCGAAGGTCCAGGTGCCGCCCTTGGCTTTCATGGCCTCCGAAAAATTGAACCCGCGGCCCTGGCCGCGCGGCTCTCCGACAATGCCGTAGAGATTGGGGCCCACGCGATTCGGCCCGCCCTTCTCGAAAGTATGACAGGCGGCGCACTTCTTGGCCGCAGCGGCGCCTTTCTCGACCGACGCCGCCTGCAGCAGCTTCGCGATCGACGGCTCGGCAGCCGGCTTGGCCGCATTGTCCGCTTGCTTGGCACCGCCGGCGGTCGCCGCCGGCTCTTCCTTGACGGCAATTTTGAAACCCGGCTTCGCCGGCACGACCGGCGCGAAGATCGCATGGGCAACGAAATTCGTCACCAGCACAAAGATGCAGGTGCCCAGCAGCACACCGAGAAATTTATTGATATCGAAGGAGTCCATTTTGGTCAGGCTCCACTCAAGTTTGGTCGGGCTTCCCGGCTCCTGTGGAACGCGGCAGGCGGCGGGACGAGATAACGGTTTGCCGGTGTCCTGACAACCCGTATAAACGCCGCGGCCCTTGAAAATCCTGCCAATTCCCCGATCGCTTGACTTCGGGCCCTGGACCTCCCGACCGATGACCGAGACCCGCGCTCTGGTGCTGATTCCCGCCCGCATGGCCGCGACCCGCCTGCCAGGGAAACCGCTTGCCGATATCGGCGGGGTGCCGATGATCGTCCATGTCCTGCGGCGGGCCGAAACCGCCGGTATCGGCCGCGTCGCAGTCGCCACCGACACGTCCGAGATCGCGGCCGCGGTGACCGCCCATGGCGGCGAAGCGATCATGACGCGCGCCGACCACCCGTCCGGATCCGACCGCATCTTCGAGGCGCTCGGCAGGCTCGATCCCGAAGGCCGCATCGAGACAATCGTCAACCTGCAGGGCGACTTCCCGACCATCCGCCCCGACATTATCCGTGACGTGCTCCAGCCTCTGGCCGACCCCGCAGTCGACATCGCGACGCTGGCCGCCGAAATCCACACCGACGAGGAAGCCGTCAATCCAAACGTCGTCAAGGCCGTGGGATCGCAGGTCACGCCGCGACGGCTGCGCGCGCTCTATTTCACCCGCGCGACCGCCCCGCACGGCGACGGGCCGCGCTACCACCACATCGGGCTTTACGCCTATCGCCGCAAAGCCCTGCAACGCTTTGTCGAACTGCCGCCCTCGCCCCTGGAGCAACAGGAACGGCTCGAGCAGTTGCGGGCGCTGGAAGACGGAATGCGAATCGACATCATGATTGTGGACGACGTGCCGCGTGGCGTCGACACTCCCGCCGACCTCGAAACCGCTCGCCGGCTGCTCGCCGCCTCCCGCCAAACCGCCCGCTAAAAAGCTATCGCCAAAACCAGAGCGGCTGATAGAAGACCTGATGACCCAGACCATGAAAATCGCATTCCAGGGCGAGCCTGGCGCGAATTCGCACATCGCCATTGCCGATGCCTATCCCGACGCCGAGCCGTTGCCATGCGCGACCTTCGAGGACGCTCTCGCCGCGATCGCTTCCGGCGACGCCGCCCTCGGCATGATCCCGATCGAGAATTCGGTGGCCGGTCGCGTCGCCGATATTCACTACCTGTTGCCGCAATCCGGACTGTTCATCGTCGGCGAATACTTCCTGCCGATCCGCCATCAACTGGTGGCGCCGCGCGGCGCGGCGCTCGCCGGCATCAAGACCGTCGAAAGTCACGTTCACGCGCTGGGGCAATGCCGCCGCATCATCCGCAAGCTCGGGATCAGACCGATCATTTCCGGCGACACCGCCGGCGCGGCGCGCCTCGTCGCCGAGCGCGGCGACAGGAGTTGCGCGGCGATCGCCTCGCGCCTTGCCGCGGACATCCACGGCCTCGACATCCTGGCCGAGGACATCGAGGACGAGGCCCACAACACCACGCGCTTCGTGGTGCTGGCGCGAGAGGCCCGCTGGGCCGAACAGGGATCCGGGCCGCTGGTCACCAGCTTCGTCTTCCGGGTGCGCAACCTGCCGGCCGCGCTCTACAAGGCGATGGGAGGCTTCGCCACCAACAGCGTCAACATGACAAAACTCGAAAGCTACATGGTCGACGGCAATTTCTTCGCGACGCAGTTTTACGCCGATGTCGAAGGCCACCCCGACGACCGCGGGCTGACTTTCGCGCTCGAGGAGCTGAAGTTTTTCTCCAAGGAGCTTCGTATCGTCGGGGTCTATCCGGCCCACCCGTTCCGTGCGACCTTCCGCGAACAGGCGGGCTGATCGCAGCCTGCCGCGCGCTCGCACCTCGGCATAGTTGGGCAGCCTGACTACTGTTTTTTGATAAATTCTTTTTTCCCAAAAACTTTTTTATAAATTAGCGTAGCCTAACCAATGAGTTACTTGGCATAATCGCTGCCCACCAGACAAGTTTATCGAGATCTTTCGCCCTATATATCATGACGGTTGGGCTATTTCCCATCACATCAGGCAAGACTCCTGGGCTACTCTGTTTGGAATGCCTTGACTGAACCGCCGGCCGTCGAGGCGGCGCTCACTTTTCGAAGTGACTCGTCCTGCGGAAGATATCGAGGCCGACGAAGTGGAGTTTGACGAGCGATGATCGACCCTTCCGCTCCGGTGCATGACGACATTGCCGCGCAAAGACGCCCCGCGATCTCGTTCGAGTTCTTCCCGCCCAAGACGGAGGAGATGGAGCGCAATCTGTGGAACACCGTCACCCGCCTCGCGCCGCTGGACCCGAGCTTTGTCTCCGTCACCTACGGCGCCGGGGGATCGACCCGTGAACGCACCCATTCGACGATCGCGCGCATCCTGTCCGAAACCGAACTGCGGCCGGCGGCGCATCTGACTTGCGTCGGCGCCGCGCGCGGGGAAATCGACGAGATCGTCAGCCGCTATCGTGACATCGGCGTCCGCCATATCGTCGCGCTGCGGGGAGACCCGCCGGGCGGCATCGGCACCGTCTACAGCACCCACCCCGAAGGCTATCGCAGTTCGGCCGATCTCGTCGCCGGCATCAAGCGGCGGCACGGCGATATCGAAGTCTCGGTCTCGGCCTATCCCGAGAAGCATCCGGAAAGCCCCGACATCGATGCCGACATCGATGTCCTGAAGGCCAAGGTCGATGCCGGCGCGACCCGCGCCATTACCCAGGTGTTTTTCGACAACGACCTCTATTTTCGCTATCTCGATCGCGTCCGCGCCCGTGGCATCAACATTCCGATCGTGCCCGGCATCATGCCCATGCATAATTTCAGGCAGGCGAGGAACTTCGTGACCAGGGCCGGCACCACCGTGCCCTCCTGGCTCGCTGAAAAATTCGAGGGCCTCGACGACGACGCCGAAACGCGCAAGCTGGTCGCGGCGACTGTGGCGGCGGGACAGGTGCAAAAGCTCGCCAAGCGCGGCGTCGATGCGTTTCACTTCTACACCATGAACCGCGCCGATCTCGTCTTCACGATCTGCCATCTGCTCGGCATCCGCCCGGACGCCGCGCGGAAGGCCGCATAATTTTTATCTTCCGTCAGGCCCGTCCTCCGGGCATCCCTGTCTTGGCAGTCGATATCTTGGAAAAGACGTGGAGGCCGGGACCACAGGCGAGCAAAGCGACGCCGTTCTTCGAACGGCTATGCCCGGCCATGACGAATTGCAATCAGGTGATCTCGTGATCGACAAAGCAACCTCAGTAGCCGACAAATTCCGCGCCCTTGCACGCGAGCGCATTCTGGTGCTCGACGGCGCCATGGGCACCATGATCCAGCGGCTCGAACTCGACGAGGCGGCGTTTCGCGGCGAGCGGTTCAGAAATTTTCATCGCGACGTGCGCGGCAACAACGACCTTCTCATCCTCACCCAGCCGCAGGCGATCGAGGACATCCACTACGAATATCTCAAGGCCGGCGCCGACATCGTCGAGACCAACACGTTTTCCTCGACCTCGATCGCGCAGGCTGACTATGAGATGTCGGACCTCGCCTACGAACTCAACCGCGAGGGCGCGCGACTTGCACGCAATGCCGCGAAGCGCGCGGAATCCGGCGACGGCAGGCCGCGCTTCGTCGCCGGCGCCATCGGCCCGACCAACCGTACCGCGTCGATCTCGCCGGATGTCGCCAATCCCGGCTTCCGTGCCGTCACATTCGATGACCTGCGCAAGGCCTATGGCGAGCAGATCAACGGCCTGCTCGACGGCGGCGCCGACCTGCTGCTGGTCGAAACCATCTTCGACACGCTGAACGCCAAGGCCGCGCTCTACGCCATCGCCGAGATTGGCGAGGAGCGCGGCGTCGACGTGCCGGTGATGATCTCCGGCACCATCACCGACAAGTCCGGGCGGCTCTTGTCGGGCCAGTTGCCGGAAGCGTTCTGGCACTCGGTGCGGCACGCGAAACCGATCACCATCGGTTTCAACTGTGCGCTGGGCGCCGAAGACCTCCGCGCGCATGTCGCCGAGATCGGCCGCGTCGCCGATACGCTGGTGTGCGCCTATCCGAATGCGGGCCTGCCAAACGAATTCGGCCAGTATGATGAGAGCCCCGACTACATGGCGCAACTGATCGGCGAGTTCGCAGCTGCCGGCCTCGTCAACGTGGTCGGCGGCTGCTGCGGCACTACGCCCGATCATATCGCGGCGATCGCCGCCGCCGTCGCGCCGCACAAGCCGCGCGTGGTGCCGGTGATCGCCCCGCGGCTGCGGCTGTCGGGGCTGGAGCCGTTCTCGCTCACGGCGGACATTCCCTTCGTCAATGTCGGCGAACGCACCAACGTCACCGGCTCGGCGAAATTCCGCAACCTGATCAAGGCAGGCGACTACACCGCGGCCCTCGACGTGGCGCGCAGCCAGGTCGAGAACGGCGCGCAGATCATCGACGTCAACATGGACGAGGGCCTTCTGGACTCGGAAGCGGCGATTGTCACCTTCCTCAACCTGATCGCGTCCGAACCCGACATCGCCCGCGTGCCGGTGATGGTGGATTCGTCCAAGTTCTCCGTAATCGAGGCCGGACTGAAGTGCATTCAGGGCAAGCCGGTGGTGAACTCGATCTCGCTCAAGGAAGGCGAGGAGAAGTTTCTCCACGAGGCGCGGATCGCGCGCCGCCACGGCGCGGCCGTGGTGGTGATGGCGTTCGACGAGACGGGGCAGGCCGACACCTGTCAACGCAAAAAGGAAATCTGCAAACGCGCTTACGACATTCTGACGGAGAAGGTCGGCTTTCCGCCGGAAGACATCATCTTCGATCCGAACATCTTCGCCATCGCGACGGGTCTGGAGGAGCACAACAACTACGGGGTCGATTTCATCGAGGCGACGCGCTGGATCCGCCAGAATCTGCCGCACGCCCATATTTCCGGCGGCGTCTCCAACCTGTCGTTCTCGTTCCGCGGCAACGAGCCGGTGCGCGAGGCGATGCACTCGGTGTTCCTGTATCACGCCATCAAGGCGGGCATGGATATGGGCATCGTCAACGCCGGGCAGATGATCATCTATGACGACATCGACCCCGAACTGCGGCAGGTCTGCGAAGACGTCATCCTCAACCGCGATCCGGGCGCATCGGAGCGCCTGCTCAATCTCGCGGAAAAATTCCGTGGTCAGGGCAAGCAGGCCAAGGAAGCCGATCTCTCATGGCGCGAATGGCCGGTGGAGAAGCGGCTGTCTCATGCACTGGTCAACGGCATCACCGAATATATCGAGCAGGACACCGAGGAAGCGCGGCAGACAGCGGACCGCCCGCTGTCGGTGATCGAAGGTCCGCTGATGGCCGGCATGAACGTGGTCGGCGACCTGTTCGGCGACGGCAAGATGTTCCTGCCTCAGGTGGTGAAGTCGGCGCGCGTCATGAAGCAGGCGGTCGCCTATCTGATGCCGTTCATGGAAGAGGAGAAGGCGCGCAACCAGGCCGCCGGCATCGACAGTGCAAGCAGCACGTCCGCCGGCAAGATCGTGCTCGCCACCGTGAAGGGCGACGTCCACGACATCGGCAAGAACATCGTCGGCATCGTGCTCCAGTGCAACAACTACGAGGTGATCGACCTCGGCGTGATGGTGCCGGCCGCCAAGATCATCGAGACCGCGAAGGCCGAGAAGGCCGACATCGTCGGGCTCTCCGGCCTGATCACGCCCTCGCTGGACGAGATGGGCTATTTCGCGGCCGAGCTGGAGCGACAGGGCCTCGACCTGCCGCTGTTGATCGGCGGCGCCACCACCAGCCGCGTCCACACCGCGGTGAAGATCGATCCGAATTACCGGAGCGGCCCGGTGGTGCATGTCAACGATGCCAGCCGCGCCGTCGGCGTGGTCGCCTCGCTGATGTCGCCCGAGCGGCGCGAAGCTTACGCCGCCGGGGTGCGCGCCGAATACGAGAAGATTTCCGCAGCCCATTTCCGCGCCCAGCAGGACAAGAAGCGACTGCCGCTCAAGGCCGCGCGCGCCAATGCGGTGCCGATCGACTGGAGCAGCTATCGCCCCGTCAAGCCGACATTCCTTGGAACCAAAGCCTTTACCGATTATCCGCTGGAAGAGCTTGTGGAGGTGATCGACTGGACGCCGTTCTTCCAGGTCTGGGAGCTGACCGGACGGTACCCAGCGATCCTCGACGACAAGGTGGTGGGCGAGACCGCGCGCGCGCTCTACGACGACGCCCGCAAGATGCTGGATCGAATCGTCAAGGAAAAGTGGTTCAAGGCTTCCGGCGTGATCGGCTTCTGGCCCGCCAACCGCATCGGCGACGATATCGCCGTCTACAGCGACGAGAGCCGCACCACGCAGATCGCGACCTATCATACGCTGCGCCAGCAGCTCGAGAAGCGTGAAGGCCGCCATAACGCGGCGCTGGCGGACTTCATCGCGCCGAAGGAGAGCGGCATTGCCGACTATATCGGCGGATTCGCTGTCACCGCCGGGCTCGGCGAGGACGAAATCGCGGCGCGCTTCAAGAACGCCAATGACGACTACTCCTCCATCCTGGTGAAAGCGCTGGCCGACCGCCTCGCCGAAGCCTTCGCCGAACGGATGCATCAGCGCGTGCGCACGGAATTCTGGGGCTACGCACCGGACGAGGCGCTGACCAACGATCAACTCATCAGGGAAGAATATAAAGGCATCCGCCCCGCGCCCGGCTATCCGGCGCAGCCCGATCATACCGAGAAGGCGACGCTGTTCCGCCTGCTGGATGCGACCCGCGCCACCGGCGTCGAACTGACCGAGAGTTTTGCGATGTGGCCCGGATCTTCGGTGTCCGGTCTCTATTACAGCCACCCCGAGAGCCAGTATTTCGGCGTCGGCAAGATCGAGCGCGATCAGGTTGAGGACTACGCCGCGCGCAAGGGGATGGAGGTTGCCGAGATCGAGCGCTGGCTGGCGTCGATTTTGAACTACATTCCCGGCCGGTCCGGAAAGTCTGCCGCGACGCCGGTGCCCGCCCCCGCCAATGACGCTACCGCCGACGTCGCCAACCATCCGCCCGGCTGCCAGTGCGCGGTCCATTTGCAGCTTCGCAAGACCAAGGCGCAAGCGGGATAACCGGTGCAGACCTCCTACCCCGCCTCGTCGCTCGCCAATACGCCGCGCACCGCCGCCGCCCAACCTTTGAGTTTTCGCGTGCGCGTCGCCGCGCTCATGACGGGCTTGAAGCGGCGCTCGAGCCGCCAGTTGTCGGCGAATTTCGAAGGCTCCGGGAAAACACCGGCCGATAGCCCCGCCAGATACGCCGCGCCGAGCGCCGTGGTCTCCTGAATGACGGGGCGGTCGACCGGCGCATCGAGGAGATCGGCGAGGCGCTGCATGGTCCAGTCCGAGGCGGTCATGCCGCCGTCGACGCGCAGAACGGTGTGGGCGGCGGTGTCCGGCCAGTCGGCGCGCATCGCCGCCAACAGATCAAACGTCTGGTAGCAGACGCTCTCCAGCGCCGCGTGAGCGAGTTCAGCCGGTCCCGTGTTGCGCGTCAGGCCGAACAGCGCACCGCGCACATTCGGATTCCAGTAAGGCGCGCCCATGCCGACAAAGGCCGGCACAAGATAGACCGATTGCGTAACGTCGGACCTGTCGGCCAAGGGTCCCGTCTCGGATGCCTGCCTGATCAGACCAAGGCCGTCGCGCAGCCACTGCACCGCGGAGCCTGCGACGAAGATGGAGCCTTCCAGCGCGTAGGTGCGCTGGCCGTTCAACTGACAGGCGATCGTCGTCAGCAGCTTGTTCTTCGAGGCGACCGGCGTCGCGCCGGTATTGAGCAGCGCAAAACAGCCGGTGCCGTAAGTCGACTTGATCATGCCGGGGGCGAAGCACGCCTGCCCCGCCACGGCGGCCTGCTGGTCGCCGGCGATTCCCCGGATTGCGATCGGCGCGCCGAACAGCCCGGCCACGCTGTCGCCGAAATGCGTGGACGAATCCTTCACCTCCGGCAGCATCGCGCGGGGCACCTTCAGGACGTCCAGAAGCTCGTTATCCCATTGCCCGGTGTGAATGTTGAACAGCAGCGTGCGCGAGGCGTTGGTGGCGTCAGTCGCATGGACCTTGCCGCCGGTCAGCCGCCACAGGAGATAGCAGTCCACGGTGCCGAACATCAGTTCGCCGCGCAGCGCGCGTGCGCGCGCGCCGGGTACGTGGTCGAGAATCCAGGCGACCTTGGTGCCGGAGAAATAGGGATCGACGATCAGGCCGGTCTTCGCCGCTATCGCGGGCTCATGGCCGTCGGCCTTCAGCCGCGCGCAGATATCCGCGGTGCGGCGATCCTGCCAGACGATGGCGCGATGCACCGCCTTCCCGGTGGCGCGGTCCCAGACCACCGTTGTCTCGCGTTGGTTGGTGATACCGATGGCGGCGATGTCTTTCGGCGTGACGCCAGCCTTCGTCATCGCCTCGCGGCAGGTCGCAACCGTCGAGGTCCAGATATCCTCCGGCTCGTGCTCGACCCAGCCTGACGCCGGAAAGTGCTGCGGGAATTCCTGCTGGGCTATCGCGGCGATGGAGATGTCGTCGCGAAACACGATCGCGCGCGAGGACGTGGTACCCTGATCGATGGCGAGAACATGGGTGGCCATGATGGTTTTTCCAGAAGTAGCATGCGTGACGATCGGCAAGGCAAGCGGATTGCGTCTCGGTGGTCAAGCCGGAGTACATCCGTTTTGATTCACGTTCCTCGTCGCGACAAGGTAAGATACATGACGGCTCATCCAATCAGGCCCTTGCGGAACAAACCATCCTCTCTTGTCCATAACCCTTCAACAACCGAAAGACCCTCGATGAGACTGGTAAAGATCATACTGACTGGCTCCGCGCTCGCGATCGCCGGTGCGACGGCCCATGCCCAAAAAACGCCCGCGATCAAGGAAACGCCGCCGCCGGCGGGGACCCATAAAGGACTGGTGACGGTCGTCGACCGGCTCAACGGCACGATCGCGATTCGAACGGAGCCGGATGCGGCGAAGGATGCAGCGAAAGCTGCGGATGGCGCAAAAGCAGGGGGAGAAAAGGTCGAGGTGCCGAAAGCCGAGGCGCCGAAACCGGAGGCAAAAGCCGATGGCCCGACCGAGCAGTTCAAGATCGACCTCAAATTATCCGAGACCGTACATGCCGGCGACAAGGTGAAGTACTCGGTCAGCGAAAGCGGCGACCCCAAAACCATTACAAAGATCGAGGCGGAGTAAGGCCCGGCGCGTCAGAGTCTTCCCGCTTCTGACGGAATCAGAAGCGGGGCTCTATGATTTTGATTTGACGCGTTTTCTCCACGCGAACCGGTATCCACTTCGCTCGAAAACGCTCCAAGCGATGCATACCGGACGCCGCGAAAGCGGCGATCCGGAAGTCCATCCATCCTTCCGGGGATTCAGGGTCCGCGCATCCGCGGTTTACTGCACCACCTCGAACAACCCGGCCGCGCCCATGCCGCCGCCGACGCACATGGTGACGACGGCATATTTCGCCTTGCGGCGCCGTCCCTCGACCAGCGCGTGGCCGGCAAGGCGCGCGCCCGACATGCCGTAGGGATGGCCGACCGAAATCGCGCCGCCATCGACGTTCAATTTCTCCGGATCGATGCCGAGCCTGTCGCGGCAATAGATCACCTGCACCGCGAACGCCTCGTTCAGTTCCCACAAGTCGATGTCATCGACGGTGAGGCCGTGGCGCTTGAGCAGGCGCGGCACGGCGAACACCGGACCGATGCCCATTTCATCGGGCTCGCAGCCGGCGGCGACGAAACCGCGGAAGATGCCGAGCGGCTTGAGATTGCGCTTGGCCGCCTCCTTGTCGCTCATGATGACGGCGGCGCTGGCACCGTCCGACAACTGGCTGGCATTGCCGGCGGTGATCGTGAAACCCTCGCCGCGCACCGGCTTGAGGTTGGCGAGACCTTGCGCCGTGGTATCCGGACGCGGACCTTCATCCTGCGACAGCGTCACATCCCTGTATGAAACCTGCCTGGTCTCCTTGTCGACGACCGCCATCCTGGTCGGGATCGACGCCAGCTCATCCTTGAACCTGCCGGCCTGCTGCGCCGAAGCCGTGCGGCGCTGGCTTTCCAATGCGTATTCGTCCTGCGCCTCGCGCGGGATGCCATAGCGCTTCGCCACCACTTCGGCGGTGTCGATCATCGGCATGTAGACCTCGCCCTTGATCTCGAGCAGCGCTGGATCCTCGAAATGAAAGGTGTTGGCGTGTTCGTTCTGCACTAGGCTGATCGACTCGCCGCCGCCGCCGACCGCGATCCCCACGCCGTCGAACAGGACCGAACGCGCAGCCAGCGCGATCGCCTGAAGGCCAGAGGCGCATTGGCGATCGATGGTGGTGCCGGCCACGCTCACGGGAAGTCCGGCGCGAAGCAGCGCCTTGCGGGCGATGTTGCCGCCGGTCGCGCCCTGCTGCAGAGCCACGCCCATCACCACGTCCTCGATCTCTTTCGGATCGAGCCTGGCGCGAGAAACGGCCTCGCTGATCGCATGTCCGAGCAGGGTCGCCCCTTCCGTGGCGTTGAGCGCGCCGCGATAGGCCTTGCCGATCGGCGTGCGGGCGGTGGAAACAATCACGGCTTCGGTCACGGCAATCTCCTGTCAACCTTGTGGGGCTCTCATTGCAGTCATCATCACGGCGCCTTCCTGTCGGCCAGCGAGGCGAAGGTCCCGCCTTCGGCCGCAAGGCGCCTGAGCAGCGGCGCGGGCTCAAGCGATGGATCATTGGTGGCGATCGCATAAAACGCCAGACGATCGGCGATGTATTTCAGGCCGATCCGGTCGGCATCATACATCGGGCCGCCGCGATAGACCGGCCAGCCGTAACCGTAGAGCCAGACCACATCGATGTCGCCCGGACGCGCCGCGATACGCTCCTCGAGAATGCGCGCGCCCTCGTTGACCATCGGGAAATTCATGCGCTCCAGAATCTCGTCATCGCCGATGGCCCGCCGCGTCCAACCGAGCCGTGCGCAGGTGTCGAGGATCAACCTTTCGACCTCGGAATCCGGCAGCGGCGCGCGCGATCCGCTCTCATACCTGTAATAGCCTTTGCCGGTCTTCTGTCCGAACCGACCGGCTTCGCACAGCGCGTCGGCGATTTCCGACGTGATGCCGCGATCCTTGCGCGAGCGCCAGCCGATATCGAGCCCGGCGAGATCGAGCATCGCGAACGGCCCCATCGGTATCCCGAAGCGGGTAACGACGGCATCGACCTGCTGCGGCAGCGCGCCCTCGAACAGCAGCTTGTCCGCCTCGGCAATGCGGGCGGCGAGCATGCGGTTACCCACGAAGCCGTCGCAGACGCCGACGACCACCGGCACCTTGCCGATGCGCCTGGCGACCGCAACCGCCGTCATCAAAACCTCGGGCGCGGTCTTCGCACCGCGGACGATCTCGCACAGCCGCATGACGTTGGCCGGCGAAAAGAAGTGCATGCCGAGAACGTCCTGCGGTCGCTTGGCGGCCGACGCAATCTCATTGATGTCGAGATAGGAGGTGTTGGAGGCCAGCACAGCATCCGGTCTGGCGTGCGCGTCGAACGCGGCGAACACCTCCTTCTTCACCGCCATGGTCTCGAACACCGCCTCGATGACGAGATCCGCATCCCCGATATGTTCGAGGCCGACCGCGCCGGTGACGAGATCCATGCGCCTCGCAGGCTCGTCCGCCGCGATGCCGCCGCGCGCCGCGCTCGCCTCGAAATTTTTGCGCATGATGGCGAGGCCACGCTGCAACGGCTCGTCGGCCGTCTCGATCAACGTCACCGGAATTCCGGCGCTGACGAAGGACATCGCGATGCCGCCGCCCATGGTGCCGGCGCCGATGACGGCGACGCGTTCGACCTTGCGCGGTCTGGTCCCTTCGGGAACGCCGGCGATCTTTGCAGCCTCGCGTTCGGCAAAGAAAGCATGGCGCTGCGCCTTCGACTGGTCGCCGTTCATCAGCTTGAGAAAAAGCTCGCGCTCTTTTTCCAGCGCCTCGTCGAACGGCGTATCGAGCGAAAGGCCGACGGCATCAGCGGCCGCGAACGGCGCCTCCAGGCCCCGCGCGCGTCTGGTCATCTTCGCCACTGCATCGGTGAAGGCCGACCGGTCCGCCTTCGCCGCCTCAAGCTTGCTGTCGTCGTCGCGCAGCCGCCGCAGCGGACGATTCTCCGCCAGCATCTTGCGCGCGAATGCCTCGCCGCCCGCCGCGGGCTCTTCGACGATCGCGTCGATCAGCCCCTGCTCAAGCGCGTCGGTGGCCGAAATCGGCTCGCCGCCGACGATCATCCTGACTGCAAGCTCGGGACCGACGGCGCGAGGCAGCCGCTGGGTGCCGCCCGCGCCGGGCAGCAGGCCGAGTTTCACCTCGGGCAGGCCGAGCTTCGCCTCCTTCACGGCGACGCGGAAGTGGCATCCGAGCGCGACCTCGAGGCCGCCGCCGAGCGCGGTGCCATGGATCGCGGCAACGATCGGCTTCGGAGAATTCTCAAGCGCCGCAATCACCTCGGCGAGCGCCGGCGGCTGCGGCGGCTTGCCGAATTCGGTGATGTCGGCGCCGGCGATGAAGGTCCGCCCCGCGCATCTCAGCACGATCGCCTTCACCGCGGGATCGGCAACCACCGTCCGCACCACTTGCAAAATACCGCGGCGAACCGCCGCACTCAATGCGTTGACCGGAGGATTGTCGACCGTGACGACAGCGATCTCGCCGTGACGCTCAAGCTCGACCACTTCGCTCACGACGTTCCCCCCGGAGATTTCCGAATGAGTTCGCGAGCGGATGCGCTGTCCTTACGCTCGCAGACCTCGACGCGCTGTTTCATTTCATCCCAATGACGGCCCGCTTGGCAATCGGGAAAACGCGCGGGCCAATGGTAATGAATTCGAGGCCGCGCTGGATCGCGGCGCCACATTCTAAAACCGGGACTAGAGAACTGATAGCGGGAAGGTTTCGCGTTTGGCCGAGGAGAACAGGCAGACTGTCCCGGATCGCGTCAAAAGCCGCTCGTGATGCAGTTCAAGAACGGACGATGGGTCTTCTTCGGCGATACCCTCGGCGCGGAGACGGGCGATTAACTGGAGCCTTTTCGTTCTGATGGAATCAGAAGCGGGGCGTCAAAATTTTTGGTTTGACGCGCTTTGTTTACCCGCCCCACATCCATCCTCGAGGACGTGCGTTGCTCGAAAACGCTATGGTCAGAACGCTGCCGCGAGTTCCCGTGCGCCCGGCTTGGCGCTGTTGCTGTCCATCCGGGCGTCGGTGACGGCCAGCAGTTTGGCCACCGTATTGTTGCGGATCGCGACCGGATTGCGCTCATAGCCCAGGCGCTGGAAAAAATTCGAGGTCGGCACGCGTTCCCGCATCGCCTGCGGCATCGTCACCATGTCGAGGCCGGTGCCATCGCCGGTGAGATTCATCATTTCCAGTTCGGCGGCGGTCAGCGGACGCGTGTAGCCCTTGTTGCGCGCGAAGACGACGGAGGTCAGGAGCTTGTGGGTCTGCAACAGCGGGCCGACGTCGATATCCAGCACCAGCGCATGGACCGCCCAGCCCTTCGGCGTATCGGCCAGCTTCGCATGCGCGCTCCAGGTATCGGGCACCGAGCGCGCATAGGCCACCATCCGCCGGACCGCCGCGATCTTGCGCTCCACCACCGTCCGCTGCGCTCCGGACAGCCGCGCCGCCCTTTCATCGAGCGCGCGCAGGATGTCGGGGCCCTGCTCGGCAAGCAGCTCGACGCTGTTGGTGGTGAGCAACTGATTGTAGCCGACCGCGGTCGAGATCGCACGCGATCCCGGCCGCGACGAACTGAGACCTGATTGCATGTCGTGATTGCCGTTGCCGCCGGTCTCGAACGCATAGACCCGAACCGCCTGCTCTTTCGTCAGGCCGGAGGCGCGCGCCACCTGCGCATAAGCGCGCTTGAACTCCGCTTCGGTGCGGGGACGTTGCGGCACGAACTGGAACTGCTCTGCGGCTGCCTTCAGAAAATCGGCAACAACGGGAATGTATTTACGTTGACGCGGCGGATGTTCCTCTTCCGGCTCCGGATTGACTGGGCGCGACGGCCCGGCATAGAGCGGCGGATGGGTCAGCACGTAGTCGTCGAGCGTGACGGGCTGGCGCTCGCGCCTCTTGGCGTTGCGAATGCGCCGTTTGTCGGCGATCGCGTTCCAGTAGGCGGTGGCCTCTTCCTCGAATGCGGCGCGCGCCTCCTGATAAACCCTCAGCTTGCGGCGATAGTCCGCAATGGCTGCCGGAGTCGCGGCCGGCGCCATCGCGCCACGCAGCCCCTCGGGAGCCGCGTTCGCGGGAACGACGGCCAGCGGCGCAAACAATAGCGCGCAGACGATGATCCGGTTGCAGCGGCGAATCGCTTGGCTCGACATTCGGCCTGTTTAGCAAGCCCGCGGCGGATGTCATCACAGGCATCTCGCATAAGACCACGGAGCGATCACGGTTGCGACAGCCGGCCGCGCGGTCGACGCGACCGGCCATGTCCCGCCATGTCAGTAGATGCGAACGTGATTGGCCTCAAACGTGACCGGAAAATTGTTGCGATTCTGCAAGGTCAGGATCAGCACGACCCCGACGCCTCCACGGTGATCCCAGTAGACGGCCCTGTCCGTTTCATGCAGGGGTTCCATCGTTGAATGATTTCTGTCGAGGTGAGGCGCGATCGAAACGTCGAAAAACTCGTTGGGTGCCTTCGAATCCCGCCCCCACCAGAAGGTGTACTGCTGGCTCGAATTGGCGGGAATCGAATAGGTTCCTTGTTTATGGTCGATATTGGCCATGATGGTGATCCTTCCTTTTGGCGTCGCCCGATGCGACGCCCGACAATGGACGGCTCACACGCGCAAGGGCTGTGACATCACTCACACGTCCCTTGATCACGCCCCTTGCCCCAGGCAGCCCTCTTGGGTTTCGAACTGGCTGGACGGGTGATGGCGAACGGGCCGGCGACGTCCACACTCGAACTTGATCGCGGCAGACTTGTTATCGCTGTCGCGGTAAGCATCGGCATCGCGATATGAACAGCCGATATCGACCTGCCGGATCGGGGCGGAGACAGAAAGCCAGATGTGCGTCCCGACAGCCTCGAAAGCACCCCTACTGGACGTCCGGAACCTGAGCAAAACCTACCGTTCGGGACAGGAGCGGATCGCCGTTCTTCGCGGCGCCTGCCTGCGCGTCGACGCCGGCGAGAGCGTCGCGCTCACCGGCGAGTCGGGAAGCGGCAAAAGCACCTTGCTGCACCTGATCGCGGGCCTCGATCGGGCGGACGGCGGCTCCATCCGGCTCGACGACACGGAGGTGACGGCACTGGCGGACCGGGGCCGCGCTGCGCTTCGCCGGAACCGGCTCGGCTTGGTCTTCCAGCAGTTCAACCTGATCCCCTCGCTCACCGTCGCCGACAATCTGGCTTTTCAGGCGCGCATCGCCGGGCGTCACGACAGTCGCTGGCAAAGCGAACTTGTCGACCGGCTGGGTCTCGGCGATCTGCTGAAACGCTATCCCGAACAACTCTCGGGCGGCCAGCAGCAGCGTGTTGCGATCGGCCGCGCGCTTGCGGTCCGGCCGCCGCTGCTCCTCGCCGACGAACCGACCGGCAACCTCGATGAAGCAACGGCCGACGAGGTCATGAACCTGGCACGCGATCTCATCAGGCAAACCGGATGCGGCTTCCTGATGGTCACCCACAGCGCGCGGATCGCCGCGACGCTGGACCGGCAGGTCCTGCTCAGCGCCGGATTGATCGCGTGAAACAGGGGTTATGGATCCTCGCCGTTCTGCTCAGCCATTGGCGCCGGCATCCGACGCAGTTGGCGACCCTGATGGTCGGCCTGATCTCCGCGACCGCGTTGTGGAGCGGCGTCCAGGCGCTGAACCAGCAGGCCCGCGCCAGCTACGATCGGGCCGCGGCGGTCTTCGGGGGCGCAAGACCAGCGATGCTGGTCGGACAGGATTCCACATTCTCCCAAAAACTCTTCGTCGATTTGCGCCGGGCAGGCTGGCCGGTCTCGCCCGTGCTCGAAGGCCGTGTCCGTGTTGAAGGACGGTCATTGCGATTGTTGGGGATCGAGCCGGTCACGTTCCCGGCCGAGGCGGGATCGATTCCATCGATCAGAACCTCGGATCTGCAGACATTCATCGCGCCGCCGGGCGAGGCTCTGGTCGCGCCGGAAACATTGAGAGATCTGGACGCCGCTGAAGGCACGGCCCTTCGAACAGACGGAGGCGCATTGCTGCCGCCTCTCAAGGTTCAGGCGCAGCTCGCACCGGGCGTGATGGTCCTCGATATCGGCATGGCGCAAAACATTCTTCACCTGCCGGATCAGCTTTCGCGCTTGCTGATCGGTCGGACGCGCGGCCCGCGCGCGCCGCTCGAGGCCGTCACCGGCGACAAGCTGAGATACGTTGCGCCGGACGCCGAAACCGATCTGGAGCGTCTCACCGACAGCTTCCATCTCAATCTGAGCGCCTTCGGCCTGCTGTCATTTCTCGTCGGACTCTTCATCGTCAATTCCGCGATCGGTCTCGCCTTCGAGCAGCGCATGCCGATACTCCGGACCCTGCGGGCCTGCGGCGTGTCGTCCCGGATGTTGAACGGAATGCTGCTGGTTGAGCTGCTGATGGTGGCGCTCGTGGCCGGCCTGATCGGGCTGGTCTGCGGCTATCTGATCGCCGCGGCGCTTTTGCCCGATGTCGCCTCCAGCCTGCGAGGGTTGTATGGCGCCCGGATTCCCGGCGAATTGACGCTGACGCCGCATTGGTGGGCTGCAGGCCTTGCGATGAGCGCTGTCGGGACATTGGCGGCTGCGGCGACGAGCCTTTTGAAAGCGATCCGCGCTCCGGTTCTCGCGATGGCGCAGCCTTATGCCCGCCTGCAAACGCAGCAGCGATGGCTCGGCTGGCAAGGCATCGCGGCGCTCGCGATGCTGGTTGCGGCGATCGCCGTGCTGATCGGCGGTAATTCGCTGATCTCGGGATTCGCGGTTCTGGCGGCGCTGCTGCTTGGCGCCGCGCTGGCGCTTCCCGTGCTGCTCGCATGCGTGCTGCGCATCGGCGAGCGAAGCTCGCGCGGTCCGCTGGCGACGTGGTTCTGGGCCGACAGCCGCGAGCAATTGCCGGGGCTGTCGCTAGCGCTGATGGCGTTGCTGCTGGCGCTCGCGGTCAATGTCGGCGTCGGGACCATGGTCGAAAACTTCAGCAGGACCTTCGCCACATGGCTGGACGGCCGGCTCGCCGCGGATGTGTACGTCAACGCGCGCGACGACGCGCAGGCGCGCGACATTCAGGCAAGCCTGCGCGCGCGGCCGGAGGTCACCGCGATCCTGCCGAGCGGCCGGGCCGAGATCGAGATCGGCGGCTGGCCCGTGGAAGTTCTCGGCCTCGCCGACCACGCCACCTATCGCGACCACTGGCCATTGCTGGAGTCCGCACCCGATGCCTGGGACGAGGTCAAGTCCGGTCGAGCGGCGCTGGTCAGCGAACAGCTCGCGCGCAGATTGAACCTGCGGCTGGGCGGCCGGCTCGATGTCAGCACGCCTGACGGCACATGGCCCCTGAGTATTGCGGCGATCTACGCTGACTACGGCAACCCCAAAGGGCAGATCGCCGTCAACATCGATGCGTTCACAAGCCGGTTTCCGAACCTGCCGCGAACCCGATTCGGTTTGCGCGTGACACCCGGCAAGATCGCGCCGCTGGTCGACGACATGCGCAAGACGTTCCATCTCGACGAGAGCCGGCTCTCGGATCAATCCACGCTGAAGGCTGAATCGACGCAAATCTTTAACCGGACCTTCACGGTCACGGCCGCGCTGAACACGTTCACCCTCGGCGTGGCCGGCGTCGCGCTGCTGACCAGCCTTCTAACCCTGAGCAACTCCCGCCTTCCATATCTCGCGCCGTTATGGGCGATCGGCCTGACCCGGCGACAGTTGGCGGGCATCGAGCTTCTCAAGACGCTGTCCATTGCGTTCTTCACCGCGCTGCTGGCGCTGCCGCTGGGCTTGCTGGTGGCGTGGTGCCTGATCGCGGTGGTCAACGTCAGGGCATTCGGCTGGCGGCTGCCGCTCCATGTCTTTCCGCTGCATCTGGCTGAGCTTCTCGGCGTCGCGATGCTGGCGTCGCTGCTGGCGATGCTGATGCCGGTCATCAGGCTGATACGCATGCCGCCGGCGGCGCTGATCAAGGTGTTTGCCGATGAGCGTTAGGGCACGACTCTCGCGACGCGCATTTGCGACGGGACTGGCCGCTCTCGGATTCGGACGAAAGACCGCGTTGGCGCAAGGGTTCGCCGGGCTTGGGGTCGATACGTCCGGATTTGCCGCCGTCACGCCGGGCCGGCGCTTCGTGTTTCCGGCCGATCACGGCCCGCACCCGGATTATCGCATCGAGTGGTGGTACCTCACCGCCAATCTCAGCGACGAAAAAAAGAACGCATACGGCGCGCAGTGGACCTTGTTCCGGCAGGCGATGCAGCCGGGACCGCAGCGCGATGGCTGGGCGAGCCAGCAGATCTGGATGGGCCATGCCGCCGTCACCCGCGCCGACACCCACCGCTACAGCGAAACCTTTGCGCGCGGCGGCGTCGGCCAGGCCGGCGTGGAAGCGGAGCCCTTTCGCGCATGGATCGATTCCTGGCAGATGCGCGGACTCGATCCGATGTCGGCGATCAAGATAGCGCCGCTCCAGGTCAACGCATCGGGCGCGGATTTCAGCTACGCGCTGAGACTCGATGCGACGCGGCCGCTCGTGCTCGAAGGCGATGCGGGCTACAGCGTGAAATCCGAGCGCGGACAGGCGTCCTACTACTACAGCCAGCCGTTTTTCACGGCGAACGGGACCCTCACGATCGACGGCAAGTCCGCGAACGTCCGCGGACAGGCCTGGATGGACCGCGAATGGAGCAGTCAGCCGCTGGCCTCCGACCAGACCGGTTGGGACTGGTTCTCGCTGCACCTTGAGAGCGGCGAAAAACTGATGCTGTATCGGCTGCGGCAAAACCAAAGCGAGCCCTATCTGACGGGCAACTGGATCGAAGCGGATGGGCGATCGGTCGTGCTGTCTGCGAATTCCATCGCCATGACGCCGACTGCGACAACCGAGGTCGCGGGCCGCAAGCTGCCGACACACTGGCGCATCGCCGTTCGCGATCACGGGCTGGCGATCGAAACCGTCCCGCTGAATCCGGCAAGCTGGATGGGGACGCGCTTTTCCTATTGGGAGGGTCCGATCAGCTTCACCGGTACCCACCAGGGCGTCGGCTACCTTGAAATGACGGGTTATTAACCGAGGCCACCCGGCCAAACGCGCGATCCATGGCGCGCCCTCAGGTTCATGAAGGCGACGACGAAGCCTGCTGTTGCCATATCGGTTCCCTCTGCCTTACACTTTTCACCTTGCCGCCTTGTTGAGGTCAAAGCAGACAGCCTCCTTCTCGATACGCGGAACGCCAGACTCCGGCGCAACAACCAACCCGGAAATCCGATGTTGTTCAGATCAAAACCCGCAGTTTCCCAGCCTGACCCGCACGACGCCATCGTCGCACAGCTTCGCGAGCTGGCGCCGCGGATCAAGCAAGACCGGTCTGAAATTCAGGAGACCTCTCCAACCGCGCAGACGCCTCAGCCGGTCGCCGAACCACTGTTCGAGGCCGCACCATCGAACGACAATGCCGAGGCGCTCCTTCGAACGATTCCGCCCGCGCGGCCTCGTCGCGGTGTCCTGAAAGTACTGCTGGCGATTTGCGCCGGCGTTGCCGCAGCAATGGTCTGGCACTCCTACGGCGAACAGGCAAAGCAGAGGTTTTCCGAACTCATGCCGCAGCTTCTGACGGAAGCTCCCGCATCGTCGGCAAACACAGACGAGGCTGAAGCGCAGGACATGGCGGCTCAGGTGACCGCGCCTCAACCGGATTCCGAAGCAGAACCCGCGCAAACGGCTGTGGCGGACACTCCCCAGCCCTCGACACCGTCGACGGACGCCGTTACGCCCCCGACGCAAGCACCGGCGGCACAAGCCGCGCCTCCTGCCGAGACCGCGCAAAAGCTCGAGGCCATGGCGAACGACATCGCCGCGCTGAAACAGACAGTCGAAGAGTTGCGAACCAGCGAACAGCAGTTGCGCCGGGAGATGGCCGCAGAGCGCGAAGCGCGCGCCAAGCCGGTGCAGCACGCGGCCAAGCCCGTGCCACCACGACGACAACGCGCTTCGTCTCAGGCGGCAATTCCATATAACCCTCCCGCTTCCCATGCTTCACCGCCGCCGGCGACAGAAAGGCGGATATACCCGCAAGAATCGATGCAACGCGACGCCGCGGTCCCGCCCGCGCCTGCACCCACCCGGCTTTCGCCGCAACCGGGAGACGACAGCGCCCCGCGGCCGCCGATGCCATTGCGGTAAACCACGCGCGCTTCATCGCCCGTTTTCAACGACGGTCTTCATAGAGCGCGACGAAGCGCGTGCTGTCGATGTTATCCATGCTGATGCCGTCGACCTTGACGAAAGACTTGCTCGTATCGTCCGGCGAGCACTCTCAGCGTCGTGGAAGTCGGGCGGCGATGCCAACCCCCGCCCATTTCCGGAAGCCACGATTCTGGCGTGCGTCAGGTGCTTGCGTGTCGGCTTTTCCGTGCTGGCGACACTCAGTCACAAGCATAAGCCAATGGAGGCTGGTCCAACAAAGCTGGAGCAGACTTCATGGCAGTTCTCGAGCGAAGTGGAGCCGGTTCGCGTGAAGAAACGCGTCTGATCAAAATCATTGAGCCGCTTCTGATTTTCATCAGAAGCGGAAGGACTCTAGGGAACGGTCGCCGGCGGCAGCGCCAGCACCGAATAGATCGCCTCTGCATCGCGCGAGGCGCGCAGCTTGTTGGCGATGTCCTGATCGCGCAGCAGGCGGGCGATTCGCGCCAAAGCCTTCAGATGATCCGCGCCGGCACCCTCGGGCGCCAGCAGCAGGAAAATCAGATCGACCGGCTGGCCATCCATCGCCTCGAAATCGATCGGGCGGTCGAGCCGTGCGAACAGGCCGAATATCTTGTCGAGTTTCTGCAGCTTGCCGTGCGGAATCGCGACGCCGTAGCCGACCGCCGTGGTTCCGAGTTTCTCGCGCCGCAACAGCACCTCGAAAATGGCGCGATCGTTCTGCCCCGTCAATTCAGAAGCGCGCGCGGCCAGTTCCTGCAGCGCCTGTTTCTTGCTGTTGACTTTCAATGCAGGAATGATCGCCTCGGGTGCGACCAGGTCGGTAATCATCATATGACGTTCCGAGGTGAGTTTTGCCGTCAGGTTGCAAAGATACGTCAGACAAGCAGCAACGCGCGTGAGCCCTCATACGGGGGAACGCACATGATTCGCGGTTGGCGGCCCTCCGGCCGGGTGACCGGCCTTATAGTCTAACGCGAGCCGGATGCCAATTCCTGAACTTTTGTCCCACCCGGTGGAAAATCGATCCTGAGGGGCCGTGGGTCCGGGATCACGATGATTTTGGATCGAATCGATCCAAAATCATTCGATGTGATCGATTCTAATCTTTTGAGCGGGATGCGGGTGAAAAACCGCTGCACACTCACCCCGCTCCAGGATCGGCCCCGGGCGTCAATTGCAGCTGGTCACGCCGAACCGTTGACTGCCGGCGGATCGATCCAGCCCACATTGCCGTCGGGCCTGCGATAGATCACGTTAACGCGGCCGCTGGAGCCATGCTGGAAAACCAGTACGGGCACGCCGGTGAAATCAAGCTCCATGACCGCCTCGCTGACCGAGAGCCGCCTGAGCGACGTCGTGGCCTCCGCGATGATGACCGGATTGAAGGCGGTGACCTCGTCTTCGCCATCGACAGCGGGCGCCTCGATGACGTAGCTCGGCGCGTCGAGCTCGGCGATGGCTTCCGCTGCGGCATGCGCCTTGCGGACTGAGCGATCCTTGAGGCGGCTCTTGTAGCGGCGCAACCGCTTCTCGATCTGCAGCAGCGCCTGATCGGCGCTCATATAGGCATCCGCGGCGTTGGATTCGGCTTCGAGCGTCACTCCGGAATCCAGATGCAGCGCGCAGTCGGTCCGGAACCCGAAACCATCCTTGCTCAGCGTGATATGACCCGAATACTTTCCGTCGAAATATTTTCGGAGAACTTCGTCGGTGCGACCGCTGAGGCGCCCGCGTAGCGCCTCGCCGACATTGATGCTCTTGCCCGAGATTCGAAGTGTCATGGCACGCCTCGTCCATCATGAGTAGGAATGGATTATCGGGCGTGGCGGGCGCGCAATCAAGCCGGCGTGGCGTCGCTGGAGCGGTCGGCGGCGGGGCCGGACGCCGTTCCCGGCTTGCCGGGCAGGTTCTGCTTGTCGCGGCGGCGCTGCACCGAGGAGGGAATGCGCAGCGCTTCGCGATATTTTGCGACGGTGCGGCGGGCGATATCGATGCCGGCTTCGCGCAATTGTTCCACGATGGTGTCGTCGGACAGGACGGCCGCCGGATCCTCCGCGTCGATCAGCCGCCTGATGTGATGGCGGACGGCCTCCGCTGAATGGGCGTCGCCGCCATCGGCGGAGGCGATCGATGCGGTGAAGAAATACTTCAGCTCGAAGATGCCGCGATTCGTCGCCATGTATTTATTGGCGGTGACGCGCGACACCGTCGACTCGTGCATCTGGATCGCATCCGCCACGACCTTGAGATTGAGAGGTCGCAGGCGTGCGATGCCGTGCGTGAAAAAGCCGTCCTGCTGGCGCACGATCTCGGTCGCCACCTTGAGAATAGTGCGGGCGCGCTGATCGAGCGCCCGGACCAGCCAGGTGGCGTTCTGCAGGCAGTCGGTGAAATAGGTCCTGTCGCCGTCCTTGCGAATCGTCTTCGACAGTTCCGCATAGTAGCTCTGGTTGATCAGCACGCGCGGCAGCGTATCGCTGTTGAGTTCCACAAGCCAGCCGCCGTCCGGGCCCGGCCGCACGTAGACGTCCGGCACCACGGTTTGCGTGCGCGTGGCGCCGAACTTCAATCCGGGCTTGGGATCGAGGTGGCGGATTTCTCCGATCATCTCGGCGAGGTCTTCGTCGTCGACCCCGCAGATCCTGCGCAAGGCGACGAAGTCGCGTTTTGCCAGCACGTCGAGATGCTCGATCAGCGCCCGCATCGCCGGATCGTAACGGTCCTTCTCGCGCAACTGGATCGCAAGGCATTCGCTTAAGCTGCGGGCGCAGATTCCCGGCGGATCGAAGGTCTGCAGCACCGCCAGGACGGCAGCGACGTCGCCTGCCCCGGCGCCGAGCTTGTCGCCGACCTCGCCCAAGTCGGGCGGAAGGTAACCGGCATCGTCGACGAGATCGATCAGATATCGCCCGATCATGCGCTGTGCCGGCTCCGTGACCGCAACCGCGAGCTGTTCGGCGAGATGCTCGGCGAGCGTCACCTCCGCGGCGACGAAGGCTTCGAGATTGTAGCTGTCGTCGCTGGAAGCGCCGCCGCCCCATTCGGTGAATACGGTCGGCGCGGAATCCTGCGCGGTGCGCGCCGCGGCTTCGGAGGGTTCTTCCGGAAAGACGTTTTCGAGACCGCTGTCGAAGGTCTGCTCGATCTCGGTGCGGCTGCCGAGATCGCGGTTCATCCACTCCTCAGACGCGGATTCGGAATCCTGGCCGCCGGGGCGGTCGCCCGCGCCGTCGTCCTCGAACGCTGCGGCCTCACTGTCCGAAAAGCCCGCGGCTGTTTCGGAGGGGATGGAGTCCGTCGCCGCCGAATCAGGACCGTCATCGCCGGCGCGCTCCAGCAGCGGGTTGCGTTCAAGCTCGCTCTCGACGAACGCGGCAAGGTCGAGATTGGACAGTTGCAGCAGCTTGATCGCCTGCATGAGCTGCGGCGTCATCACCAGCGACTGGGACTGTCGGAATTCGAGTCTCTGCGTCAGCGCCATGCCAAGACCGGTCCAAGGGTTGGTCCGATTCTTGCTTAACTTTTTTGCGGGCGGATGTACACGTCTTGACGGCGACGAAATACCATTCCGGCCGAGTCGGAATCCAAAACACGTTTGGTCGGATTGCTATCGCAGTGCGCAACCGTGTCGCCTGCGCATGGATGAACGACCCGATCCAGCCTGGAAAACCGAGACGACGGCGTCAATCCAGAGTCTGCACCGGCGGCATCGCCGGTTCGGCGGCGCGCGGCGTCACCGCTACCTCCGCTGCCGGCGCGGCTTTCGGCCTTGCCATCGGCGCAGGCGGTGCGTGGCGGGTATCGTTCGCACTCATCAGTCGCCGCTGCGACCGTCTGGCGGATCGCGGGTTTTGCTTTTTCGACGAGTGACGCAGTCCCCACGAATGCGCGATCGAGGGACCGGCGGCATAGCCAACCACCGCGCCGGCAAGCGCCCCGACCGGGCCCAGCACCACCGCGCCCGACAGCGCGCCCAATGCGGCATCGCCGGCCCGCTCCTGCGCCACCGCCACGGAGGATAATAGCGGCAACGCCAGCGCAACCGCAGCAACGACTTTCATGATTTTCATTTTACGCTCCCCTATTGCCCGCGAGGAAGACTGAAGAATGCGGCGAGACGGCGGTCGTCTCGCCGCCGATAAGCCTTACCAGGTTCCAAATTTGGCCCGCGACGCCGGTCAGCTTCGGCGGGCTTGGCTGGCTGCGCCGCACCGAGCCGCTTCGCTTCCGACCGAATCGGGAGCCGACCTTCGACTTGGCGCGTGTCCTTTACGCACGACGAGGAAATCTTCCATGTTCAGGATGAGTATTATCGTTGCCGCCGCTAGTTTGGCGTTCGCGCTTCCGGCGTTGGCCGCGGACCTTTCCTACGGGGACGAGCCCTCACAACTCGCGCCGGCCGCTCCGACGCACATGGTTTGCGACGATGACGGGAATTGCTACCGCACGCGCGCGCGGCGTTATGTCGAACGCTGGCATGACGACGATGACGGGGACGTATACGAGCGCCGCGACTATCGTCCGCGCTATGTCGCGCCGCCGCCGGGCTTCTATCGCGATTACGATGACGACGAGTAACCGGCGGCGAATCTCGCGAATGGCGACACGCGCTCCAGCATGGCCGTTCAGCTACCCGCGCGTTATAGCCGGAATTCCTCGCCGAGGTAGAGACGCCGCACATCGGGATCGTTGACGATCGCGTCGGGGGTGCCCTCGGTCAGGATTTCGCCGGCATAGACGATATAGGCGCGGTCGGTGAGGCCGAGCGTTTCGCGGACATTGTGGTCGGTGATGAGCACCCCGATGCCGCGATTGGTCAGGTGGCGCACCAGGTCCTGAATGTCGCCGACCGCGATCGGGTCGATGCCGGCGAACGGTTCGTCCAGCAGCATGTAGTTCGGGCGCGTCGCCAGCGCGCGCGCGATTTCCACGCGCCGTCGCTCGCCGCCCGACAGCGCGATCGACGGCGACTTGCGCAGGCGGCTGATGTTGAATTCCTCCAGCAGCGCGTCGAGTTCGGCCTCTCGCTTCTTCCTGCTGGGCTCGACGACTTCGAGCACAGCGCGAATGTTCTGCTCGACCGTGAGACCGCGGAAGATCGAGGCTTCCTGCGGCAGGTAGCCGATGCCGAGCCGCGCCCGCTGATACATCGGCAACTTCGTCACATCATGACCGTCCAGTTCGATGGTGCCGCGATCGGCAGGAATAAGACCGGTGATCATGTAGAACACGGTGGTCTTGCCGGCACCGTTCGGGCCCAGCAGTCCGACCGCCTCGCCGCGCCGGACATAGATGCTGACGCCGCGCACCACCTGACGCGAGCCGAAACTTTTTTCCACGCCGTGAACGGCGAGGTAGCCGGGACGCTGCGCCATCCGCGGCGCGGCGCCCTCACTGGAGGCGGCTCGCGAACGCGGGGCTTCCGGCGCGGGACGGCCCGGGGGGCGGGATCGCGGGACGGGCGGTGCGTCGCGGGGAGCCGCGCGCGAAATCGGCGGCGCGTCGCCCGTCGGATCGCTCAGCATGTCGCCGATGGCATCACCGAGCGCCGTGATGTCCGCCTGGCTCCGCGCCGATGCCCGCGGGCCGCGTTTTTGCGGCCGTTTGCGGAACACGTTGAAGATGTCCACCATGGGCGCTTGCTCAGCCTCTCACGGTCATCCGTTTGCACACCGCGTCGCTCGATTGATTCTCCGCATCAACATGAATGAGGAAACGCGCGTTGCCCAGAGCGAGGCCGGAATTCGTAATGCGCCATCAGCCGGCGAATCGAGCCTAGATACCGGGCCTTGTCCGCCGGTTCAATCTCGATTGCGGTTCGTTCAGCTCAACTTAATGATATCATTTGTTCTTTTTTGGACCAAGCGGCAGCGGCGCAGCAGCCGGCGAGGCACAGCCCTCATTCTGGATGAACAGGCCCTGCACCTTGCCGCTGTTGGATTCGACGCGCGATACCCCGGTGGTCATGTCGACCAGCAGCTTGTCGCCGCGCAACACGTTCTTGCACTGGGTCAGGACGACCTTGCCCTGCATCGTGATCAGGTTGGTCCTGGTATCGAACACTGCGGTCTCGCCGGTCACAACCTGATCCTTCTGGGTCACCACCACGTCACCCCTGGCCTCCAGCCGCTTGATCGAGGACGCCCCGGATGGTCCCGGCGTCGCCGCGGCCATCGTCGTCTTCGCCGGCGCGTTGCCCCTGGCATTGGCATTGGCCGAACTGCCGCTTTCATAATAGACCACGAGGGTCCTCGACGTCATCGTGGTGTCGCCCTGCACCACCTTGACGTTACCGGAGAACGTCGCCTCCTTCTTCTTGTCGCGCATCTCAAGCGCGGCGGCCTCGATCTGGATCGGCTGGTCGCGATTCTGGGAAAATCCCTGCATCGCGTTGGGAACGCCTTTCATCGAGCTTTGTCCCGCGGCTTCGCCGGCCGCCATCACGGCGAAGGCGATCAATCCGCTGCACAGCAGGCAGGCGATGCGGATCGACCGCGAGAGATCGACACGACTTTGCATGGCCAGAATCATTTCGTATTGCCGGGTTTGCGCGAGGGACTCCGCACGCCCTCGGCAATAACCGGCGGCGTTTCCTCGCCGGCCGCATCCGCGGTCGCGACAGGATGGTCCATGATCAGGTGCATCACGACATTGTTTTCGAATCGCACCACGTCGCCCTTTTCGGAGACCTTCATGGTGTCGGCGGTCAGCGTCCCGTTCAGCAGCTTGACATCGACGGGCTGGTCCGACGTGACCGTGCCGCGGCCCATATCGACCAGCGCATGGCTCAACCGCGCCTCGTATCCCGTCGAAGACTGCATGAGGATATCCTTGTGCAGATCAAGAATCTGCGTTTTCGTATCGAACAAGCCGGTGCGGGAATTCAGCGTCACCGTCGTGCGGTCTTCCATCAGCACCTTGGCGCGCAGGGTATGCAGCTCGACATGATCCGGATCGGTGATGTCCTGCGTCGCCGTCGCGGCGCGCATCTCGTAAGGCCGCTTGTCCGGCGTGAAGCCTGACAGGTGCGGCGACTCCATCGTGATCCTGGTGCCGGAGACGACGAGATTATCCATGTCGAGCGGCAGCTTGGCCAGCGCACGAAAGGGATTAAAAACCGCGATCGCGATCAACCCGGTCATCGCAAGACCGACCACGGCCGGCACCGCGATCCGCAACGCCCGCACCATGCGGCTGTGACGCGCCGCGCGGGCGAAACGCGCCTCCAGACCGTCCTGCAGTCCGGCTTGATATGTGGGGGTCTGAACCGGATACACCGCTGCTCCAGGCGTCTGTTTCAAAACATGATGCCGAAAAGTGAAAACCGGTTTTCAGTCAGGATCATGCTCAAAAGACCGTGTTAGAGTCGGATCAACGCAGTTGGATCGCACTCCGACCATTCTACCCCGAACCGCGGAGTTTCGCAGCCCGGCACCGCAAGACGACGCCACTCGCGCCGGCCTCATGATTCCGCCGTCCCCGCGACACGGAACGCGGTGCTCAACTCGCCATGACCACTACAGCAAAACCGGCGCCACCGAGAACGAGGAGTGTGACCGAAACGGGGCGGATTGTTAATGTCGCAGCCTGTCTTGCCCTCGGGCGACCATCCTTGGAGGCCGGATCGCGTCTCTCACGAATGGGCCAAAATGTCCTCGTCTCTCCATCCGCAGAGATCGAGTCTGGCCCGCGTCGGCAGGAATTCGAAACACGCCTGCGCCATCCCGGCGCGATCTTCCCGCGCCAGCATGGCGTCGAGCCTGCCGCGCAGGGCGTGCAGATGCAGCACGTCGGAGGCGGCATAGGCGAGCTGCGCATCGCTCAGCGTCTGCGCCCCCCAATCGCTCGATTGCTGCTGCTTCGACAGATCGATGTTGAGCAACTCGCGTACCAGATCCTTCAGGCCATGCCGGTCGGTGTAGGTGCGGGTCAGCCGCGAGGCGATCTTGGTGCAATAGACCGGCTGCGGCATCACGCCCAGTGCGTTGTAGAGCGCGGCGAGATCGAAGCGCGCGAAGTGGAAGATCTTGACGACGGCCGGATCGCCCAGCAGTTTTTTCAGGTTCGGCGCGTCGTGCTGGCCGCGCGCGATCTGGATCACGTCGGCGGTGCCGTCGCCCGGCGACATCTGCACCACGCACAGCCGGTCGCGGTGCGGATTGAGGCCCATGGTCTCGGTGTCGATCGCCGCCGAACCGGCGTAGCGCGCAAGGTCCTGGTCCGGCAGGTCGCCACGGTGCAGGCGGATGGTCATGATGTCTCGGCCTCGTCGAATCGATTGGTGACTCAAAATACCGTTGAAATGTCTAACAAACGAGGGGCGATCCGTTTGAAAAACCTCAGTAACCAGCGCCCGGAGCGGACAAGGCCGGGTGGTTAATTAAAGACTTCCAAAACACTGAAAAGTCAGGATCTTTTTTATAGTTTTCGCTGACTCAGCCCCTGCTTGTGTGCATAACGGCGACCGGTCTTTCACTATTATCAAACGAACCCACGGCAACATCGGCAGGCTAGTGGTCCGATTCTAACATTTGCATCCCGTTGCGGCAGGGAGTTCCTGCAAATGTTAGAATCAAAGGACCACTAGCAACTATCAGGTTTCTAGTGGAGTTTTGAATTTGACATTCGCCTGACAAGTTCGCTGCAAAGTGGGTAGCGAATGTCAAACTCACTCCACTAGGATGTCTCTCAAGGTGTCGGATGAAAGTCGAACAACAACGATCGTCCCGTTTAGCTGTCCTGATCGATGCTGAAAATGTTTCGCCGAGATTTGCCGACGGAATCTTCAAGAAAATCGCCCAACTGGGCGACGCGCCTGTCCGGCTCGTCTATGGAAATCTCTCAAGCTCAAGCCTAAAGGGCTGGGCTGAGGTATTACCTGATCATTCACTCGAAAGGCGCGATCAAACTCGCTCGGCGAAAGGCAAGAATTCTGCGGACATGGCGCTCGTCATTGACGCCATGGACCTTTTGCATGACGGCCGGATCGATGGATTTTGCCTGGTCTCGTCTGATAGCGATTTCACGTGTCTTGCTGCCAGGCTTCGGCGTGAGGGCGCGAATGTTTATGGGTTCGGCGAAAAGAAAACACCGGACTGTTTTCAGCGAGCTTGCGATAGGTTCATCTCGCTTGAAAATCTCCTTCCGAAAAAGCCTGAATTCGCCCCCATAGCTGTTCCGCCATCTAATTTGCCCAACTCAAAAATCCTGAAGCCGCCAGGCGCCGCGATTCCGATTCTCAAAAAGGTTCTTTCGCAGATCAAAAGCGAGGATGGATGGGCGCCTCTCGGCCTTGTGGGACAGCAAATATCGAAATTGTTCTCGGATTTCGATCTCCGTAGCTATGGCTTCGGAAAACTCAGCAATCTTGTCCGAAAAACCGGCGCATTCGAGATCGATGAGACAAACGGGGCGATACGCATCCGGGCGCGCCGTGTGTCAAAAACAGCGGCGCGCTGATGGCTGCGATCACGATTCCGCAGGCTCGCGAAAAAAGCCAGCAGGGCCTCAAGCGGATCCGAATCAACCGTCACGGTCCGACTTTATTCAGGCCACGTCTTGAAACCCTAAATCAGATCAGAACGGGACCGGAACGTCTGCGAAGGCAGGATTCAATTTTACCCGATTATAACTCATACTCGTTTAGATGCGGAGCAGAGGATCGGGCTGCACCTCGGACAAGGGACGGTCCTTTAGCGTCCATTCGCGCTGCATCTCGTGTACATGGACGTCGCGAGCCCCGGCCTTCGTCAATATCTGGAGCGCACGCTTCTCCGCGTCATCATCCCGTACGCTTACCCACATGACCGTCCCGCCTCGCGCAAGCTGTTTCGAAACGCTGTCGCTGTGGCGGCGCGCGACAGCGCCGGCCAAAAGGGCACCGAGCCCGCCTCCTGCCGCAGCGCCGGCAAGCATCGTACCGATTGTCGGCACCGCCAGACCGCCGGACCCAGCGGCGACCGCAGCGGCTGCGACACACCCTATATAGAAAGGAATACCGACAAGCGCCGCTTCACCCTCGACGCGAGAGTCCTTTTCGGTAAAGGCCGCCCCGGGCGTCCGGCGGTCGTCTTCGATCTCAAGGAGAGTGGGGTAAAGCCCGTCCATTCGCTCCTTGATCTTCTCATCGCTTGCAAGCACGGAAATCGCCGCTCTGTCGAAACCTGAAACCTCAAGTTCGTCAACCGCGGCTTCCAAGGCGTCGAAATCGGGAAAAACTCCCACGGCTTCGCGCACACTATAATTCACCGTTCCGCTTGTGTCGGACATTTCGGAAACTCCTATCGATTTTGTCATTTTCAGCAGCGCTGTCCCGACAACGCGCTCAGCTAATCGATAGAACTCAATGTCAGACGACAATGTTCCGCGCCGCGGCGGCAAGGAAACAGCAGGATGAACACAAGATCGTTCCCGACACCTATGGGCCATACCTGTGATCGGGACGATATGTGCTTCTATTTGATCGAGGTCGCCGGTCGCTGCCCAGCACGACAGGACCGGCTTCCATTCGTCGAACAGGAGCGCGTCAATGCCGGTATGGCGTTCCGCGCTGTCCATCCTGGTTGCGCGCGTTGCGCGAGAATCTCATGGCTGGCCTTTGCGTGGTCGAGACAGACTGTCACCGGGCCTGGCGGATCGGAAAACGCCTTTACATGACGTCATTACGCCGGCCTGCCCCGCTCATCGGGTGCACAGCCACCGCAGCAACGGAACGCATCTTAAGATTTCTGGCACGCCCTTCCCCGACAAGGTTGCGGGGCAACCCCGCATCGGCATAGGGCATTTTCGGGCCAAGCATGTCCTCGGGCTTGACCCGAGGATGAAATCCGGTTCGCGTGAAGAAAACGCGTCAAATCAAGGAACCTAATGTCTTTCACCGTTTTCATGAAACGGTGAAGGACATTAGCGACCCTGGGCGCTGTCCAGGTCGGCCAGATTTTTTCGCGATTGCGCCACATCGGGGTGATCGGGAGGGAGCGCCTTCTCCCGGATCGCCAGCGCCTGCTTGTAGAGCGGCTCGGCCTCGGCGTAGCGGCCCTCGTCCTTGTAAACCGAGGCCAGATTGTCCAGCGCCGAGGCGACGGAGGGATGCTCGAGGCCGCGTCCCTACGCGCGACGTGACCACCCGGTGCGCACTTGCGGGCGTGACTGTGGTGCCGGCATGACTGTGGCACGAGTTCTAAGTAATTAAAGCTTCACGTCTGGCAGTTCCTCTTTATTTGAGTCTGCCGGAGATGCGCTTGCTGCTTCAACCGCATCCGCGTGAGCCTTATGGTCCATAAGTATTGTTATCAACAGAGGATCGTCCGCTTCAGGGATGCGCTCGCCCGCCCGGTTCAGGGTCATTCCGGAGTATCGCGCCCGAATGGTCGGGCCGCATCGCGAAATATCGCCTTCCTGCGGCATAAAAGACCAGGGGATGAAATCGATGCGGCGTGTTGTTCGGAATTCTGCGGCGATGGCATCGTTCTGCGCCAGAACCGCACTGTCGGCACGATTTGGCCCCAGTGGCTCGCCTCGGATCACTTTAGCTGACAGCCAGGGATGCGTGTTGCTGTATCGCGGCTCGGCGCAAGGAAAGATGTCGGCGGTTTTTCCCCATACAAGATCATTCGGTGTGACCGAAGGTCCATATTTCTGGGTAAAGCTGTTGGTAAGAGCTTGCAGCGAGGGCTCCTCTTTCTTGAGATAGAGATAGCGAGCCGCGTTAAGCAGTCTATGATCCTTGCCGGGCCCGTAGACCACCTCGATCAGTTCTCGACCGTCCTGCCGTACATAAAGCCTGGAGACAGTGTCGATCCTGGCGACCGGATCAACCCGGCCTTGCAATTCGAGGATTCTGCCGACCGGCATATGTTTTGCTAGCAAATCCTCGCCCTGCTCCATTCTCATCCCGATCGTCAAACCGGCCATATCGAGCACAGGATCAGTCAACGCCGTCCGCGGCGTTGAGGGAGCGACGGGCAGCGTTGCCAACAGTTGGCGCGGCCTTACCGCCGTTTTGTCTCCCCACCAGCGGACCTCGGTCGGCAATGCATCGATCGCAACAAGAGGCAAACCCTGGGGGCCGGGTTCGGATACAATTCGAGCGTCGAAATCAACATACATCTCGTACTCGCCTTGGGCCATGTCGGGCGCGGGCAAGTCGGGCATATGCAGATAGGCGTCCGGAGCGCTGGTTGCAGGCCCGCGATTGAGCGAAAGTACGCCACCGACGAAGACCTTCCGGCCGTTTCGGTCGACGACCTGCATAGACGCACCGGATTTTGCCATCTCACTACGGGAGATGCCGATCTTCTCCAGGACCGGCGCATGAGCCCTGAGCCTCTGGCCGAAATTTCCGTCCTGCATTATTCGATTATGCCAGTAGAAAATGGCCTTGCTCGGAAGCGCGGCGATACGCAGTGCCGTCCATTTGCGGAAGGCCGGCGTGAAACGCTGAACATCAGCGTCCGTCAGTTGACGATACCCCTTGGGAAAGAACGCTCCCCACGCATTGCGGATGCCATTGTCGCCTGTGCCATGGTTACCGCCGTTGTTGTAGGGGTCGTGCTCCGCCTCGAAGCGGCGAAGGAGAAGCCAACGCAGCGTCGCGTCCGTCGGTTCTTTCCCCGATTCCTTCACGACATAGAGCATCATCGTCTCGTCGTTGAGGGGCACGCGGTCCGGCTTGATTGCCAGGGCGACCGTCTCGGGCGGCTGAAGAGCGGGAATAGATCCTTGCCCAGCCATGGTCGCCACTCCGGCCGCCGCCGCGTCGAAACGGACAATGGCCTGATCTGCGTTCTTTGGATGCAAGAGGATAACTTCTTCGATCCTGACGACGAGATTGGCCTGAACCTCATCGCGCGTCCGTGGAATCGAAGTAGCTTTGACCGGTATGATCCGGAAGAGAGCCGCGAAGGATCGATTCGGGACTCTCTCCACCATCAAACGGCCGGTGTCGGCGTTCACAGGTAAGCGGGCCAGCACCTCCGGATTTTCAATGGTTAAGACCACGGCCTTATCCGCCGGCTGTAAAGTCGCTGCACTGACCTCAACCGCGAGGTCCGATCTGGCGACGGCAAAGGAGCCCTTCCCGTCGTGCTGCCCCAGGGTGAGACTGCCGGGAAGATAAAATGCCTGCCCCGCTTTGGGTGTTGCCTGGCGGGCCACCTGCATCAGCGAGTTCTCGACTGAGGCCCGGTCGAATTCGTTGGCGGAGAGATAGGCCGGCGACCTGCGGATAACCCGGGCAACGAAATCGTCCCCCGCTCCCAGCGATTGCGCCAAATTGATCAGGGTCCAGTTCGTCAGTTTTTCCAGCCCGGAGACCGGTTGTCCGCCCAACGGATCGGGTGGCTCCGGTGCCGCAACCTTGGGACTATAGCGTTCGACCGGCAGGCGCGTGACGAATCGCGTCAGGTCAGCGTCCTCGTAAATCTGGATGGCGGAAACCCGTGCTTGCAACTGCGGGACGCGGATGTCGGCTCCCCAGCCGAGAACATGCCCAAAATTGGATCCTTGCCCTTTGTATCCGCCGCTGGCTCCAACGATCTCCATATCGATGGCCATAAACAACTTGAAGTTCATCACTTGCAGTTTTTCATTGAACGAGCGCGCTGCTCCGTCAGCCATCGGAAGGGCCTTCGGCAGGGCCGAAAGGTCGGTGACAATGGAGGAGCCTTCACCACTATTAACAAAATAAAAGTGAATCCGGTCTCCGCGTTCGCCTTGTTGGATGAAGTGGCTACTCGTAGCGCTACCCGGAGCAATTGGAAACGACTGCGTCGCGAAATTATAATTTGCGAGTTGGATACTGTTGCGGACACGCAGTTTTACTGGAAATTGAGGTGATTGAGCCACGATCCGCGGCAGGAACTTCTCCTTGAATGCGCGAACGATGTCTCGCTGCCGGAAGGGGTCCCGACGAAGGGCTTCCATTGCTCGGACACTGACCCTTGACGCACTGTCGATGAGCGCGCTGCCGAAGAGCGAGATACGCTCAGCAGATGTGAGCAGCTCGCTCAGCCTATAAACATTGGAAACTGAGTCAGCGGTACTCGGATCGCGTGCGAGTTGCAAAGCCAGCAAAGCGCGAGATATGCCTGAAAAATCAGGAGAGATAGTTCGGCCGAAATCCTCTGGGTCGCGGTAGATCAGGCGGTCGTCAACTGCACGAGCCCCGAACCCGGTCCAGCTTTGAAGCGTATTGCTCGGTGGGGTGGCTCCTGTCCGGGAACCGACCTCCGCCTGGGCCATGACCGGGCCGTTGGACTGCGCCTGCTTCTGTCGCAGCCCATCGATAGATTCAATAGATAACGTCGCCTGAGTGACTGGCGCTGCTGAAGGGCGCGCGCTCGCTGCTTCCTTGGCAACACCGAAATCAGCACGAGCGATACCGAGACTACAAAGAAACAAAACCGGTAAAGATACGATGACAACACGCGCAATACTTAGCAAACCTGACATCGTGCATGCACCTTAAGTCCGAAAATACAAGCTTAAACAATTTTTTCTCTTCCAATACGCTTTTCTCCTAATCAGCCAGCCCGTAAATCCAGCCAGAATATCTTTGGGATCTGGACTATCCCAATTTTTGAGAGCGAGAAGGGTCGACTTAGGAACTGCCGGTGCTGTCCTTCTGGGCGCTGTCCAGGTCGGCCAGATTTTTTCGCGACTGCGCGACATCGGGGTGATCGGGAGGAAGCGCCTTTTCCCGGATCGCCAGCGCTTGCTTGTAGAGCGGCTCTGCCTCGGCGTAGCGGCCCTCGTCCTTGTAAACCGAGGCCAGATTGTCCAGCGCCGAGGCGACGGAGGGATGGTGAGCGCCGAGCGATTTCTCGAAGATAGCAACCCCGCGCTTGTAGAGCGGCTCGGCCTCGGCATAGCGGCCCTGGGCCTTGTACACGTAGGCCAGGCTGTTCAGGGATTGCACGAGATCCGGGTGATCGGGCCCGAGCGCCTTTCTCCAGGTCGCCAGCGCCCGCTTGCAGAGTGGCTCGGCGTCGGCATAACGGCCCTGGAGGCTGTAGAGTTCGGCCAGATCGGTCAGCCCGAGCGCAACCGAGGGATGCTCGAGCCCGCGCGTCTTCGCGCAGATGGCCAACGCCTGCCTGTACAGCGGCTCGGCTTCGGCGTAGCGCCCCTCGGCTTTAAAGATCTCGGCCTGATCGTTCAGCCTCGCCGCAAGCATGATTTCTGATACTGCCATAACACTGGACTCCTGACTTACGGCCGGGTTTAGCAAAATAAAGGGGCGCCGGTAGCCCCTATTTCGTCACGGATTCTTCGATTCCCGGCATTTAGACACCCCAGTTTGACACGGCTAGAGCTATTTCGGCTTTGATGGAATCAAAGCCGGGCTCACTTCGCTTGAAAATATAGGGGGCAAACCAGGAATTCGAGCCAGAATCGCCCGGACGGCGCGAGCGTGCGGTTACTCCCGAACGCGGGACAACAGCGCAAGCCCGGCGACAAAAAACAGCACCAGCACCGCCATGCCGGCCTTCTGGCTCGCGGTGACGAAGGTGACGAAGCCGACCAGCAACGGGCCGACGAACGATGTCACCTTTCCGGTCAGCGCGAACAATCCGAAGAATTGCGCAATGCGATCCTTCGGCGCAAGCCGGATCAGCAGCGTCCGCGACGCCGCCTGCAACGGACCGCCGGCGCCGCCGATCAGGCAGCCGAGGATGAGATAGGCCTTCTCCGCGGGCGCGGCGAACAGCCCGCCGCCGGGCACGGGCGGCGCGACCTCCACGAACAGGATGGAATTCTTCTCGACCAGCAGGATCGCCACGATCGACAGCAACAGGACGGTCATGCTCGCGGCGATGACGAACTTCGGACCCAGGCGGTCGTCGAGCTTGCCGCCGATCCACGCGCCGAGCGCGCCGGCCACGGCGAGCAGAATGCCGAATGTTCCGATCTGGATGGTATGCCAGCCGAAGGTGCCGGCGGCATAGATGCCGCCGAAAGCGAACAGCGACACCAGCCCGTCGGTGTAGATCATGTTGGCGAGCAGGAAAGTCGCCAACGACTTGCGCTTCGGCAGTTCACCGAGCGTCCCGCGCAGTTCGCGCAACCCTTCACGCAACGCCATTCGCACCGGGCGCTTCGCCGGGAAGTCGGGCGCCAGCAGGAACATCGGCAGCACGAAGACGATGAACCAGATGCCGGTCAAGGGACCGGTGATGCGATCGCCCTGGTGGGTCACGGGATCGAGCCCGAACAGCGGCGACAGGCCGAACAGCGTCTTGCCGGTTGCGGGATCGGCGGCGAGGAAGCCAAGCACCAGGACAAGGCTGAGAATGCCGCCGACATAGCCGGTGGCCCATCCTGTTCCTGACAGACGCCCGATCTTATGGGGCGGCACCAGCGAGGGCATCATCGCGTTGTTGAATACGGTGGCGAATTCGACGCCGATGGTGGCGATGCTATATGCGATCAAGAGCGGCAGGATCACGCTGGGGTCGCCCGGCTTGCCGATCCACATCAGGCTGGAGCCGATCACCAGCAGCGCGCCGAACGCCGCGATCCAGGGCTTGCGCCGGCCGCTGGCATCGGCGATGGCGCCCAGCACCGGCGACGCGAATGCGATCACGATGCCGGCCGCGCCCGTGGCAAATCCCCACAGCGATTGTCCCTCTGCCGGCGTCGCCGCCACGAAGGTCGCGAAATAGGGCGCGAAAACGAAGGTCGTGATCAGCGTGAAGTAGGGCTGCGCCGCCCAATCGAACATGATCCAGCTCGCCACCGCGGCGCGCGACGCATAGCGCACCTCAAGATCACCGGCGTTGCCTGCGGGCATGGCTGTGGTCATCGTCATGATCGATATGTCCCACCGAGTCACAGGGCGGCTGATCGCGCGCCCAAATCCCTGTAGCATCCCTTCGATAACGAATGACAACCATCATGGCCGGACCAGATATGACACGCCGCCCATTGCCGTCCCGGCGCGTCTTTTCCGTGATCAGCTTTTCCCTGATCGCCGCATTGCTGGTTTTCCGGACGCCGGTGTCCGCGCAGGATGCGCGCGGTTCCGCGCCCGCTGCGATCCGTCCCGTGGACGCGAAACATGGCATGGTGGTGGCGCAGGAGAAGCGGGCCGCCGCAATCGGCGCGGAAATTCTGGCGCGTGGCGGCAATGCGGTCGATGCGGCGGTGGCAACCGGCTTCGCCATGGCGGTCACCTATCCCCGCGCAGGCAATCTCGGCGGCGGCGGCTTCATGGTGATTCACCTTGCGGACCGGGATCGCGACGTCGCCATCGACTATCGCGAGACCGCGCCGGGCGCGACCATGCGCGACATTTTCCTCGGCGCCGACGGCAAGCCGGATCCTGCCAAGTCACGCGATTCGGCGCTCGGCATCGGTGTGCCCGGCACCGTCGCCGGGCTCGCGCTGGCGCTCGGCCAATATGGTTCGGGCAAATTCACGCTCGCCGACCTGCTCAAGCCGGCGATCACGCTGGCGCGCGACGGATTCAGGATCAGCGACGACACCGCCGACACCTTGCCGCAATGGCACCGACGGCTCGCGCGCTGGGCTTCGTCCGTGAAAATTTTTTCGCGCCCGGACGGCAGTTCGCTGCGCGAAGGCGACCGTCTGGTTCAGACCGATCTGGCGGCGACGCTGACCGCGATCGCAGAGCGCGGACCGCGTGGCTTTTACGAAGGGCCGGTGGCGGAACGACTGGTGGCGGCGATCCGCGCCGCCGGCGGCATCATGACACTGGACGATCTCAAGTCGTATCGACCGCTCGTCCGCGAGCCGGTGCGCGGCAGCTATCGTGGCTATGACATCGTTTCGATGCCGCTGTCCTCGTCCGGCGGCACCGTACTGATCGAATCGCTGAACATCCTCGAGGGATTCCCGATGCGCGATCTGCATCAGGGGTCGGCGGATTCACTGCACCTTCTGATCGAGGCGATGAAGCGCGCTTACGCCGACCGCGCGCGCTATCTCGGCGATCCCGCCTTCGTGCACGCACCGATCGCAACGCTGCTCGCCAAGGACTACGCCGCCAAACAGCGCGCTTCGATCGACATGGTGCGCGCAACGCCCGCCGCCGCAGTTCCCTTGCCGCCACCGCACGAGGGCGACAACACCACTCATTTTTCCGTGACCGACGCCTTCGGCAATGCCGTCAGCAACACCTATACGCTGAACTTCAGCTACGGCGTCGGGCTGGTGGCGGAAGGGACCGGCGTTCTGCTCAACAACGAGCTCGACGATTTCACCGCAGCGCCCGGCGCGTCGAATGCGTTCGGGCTGGTCGGTTTCGAGGCCAACCTGCCCGGCCCCGGCAAGCGGCCGTTGTCCTCGATGACGCCGACCATCGTGCTGAAGGACGGCAAACCGGTGCTGGTGACGGGCTCGCCCGGCGGCAGCCGCATCGTTTCCACGGTGCTGCAGATCATCATCAACGTGCTCGATTACGGGACGAACGTTGCCGACGCCGTGGCCGCGCCGCGGCTGCACCACCAATGGCTGCCCGACGAGGTTCGCGCCGAGCACGGATTTCCTGAAAACGTCATCGCGGAATTGCGGGCGCGGGGCCATACCGTGGTCATGCCGATGGGACAGACGTCAGCCAACTCCATCGCCGTCTCACCGGATGGCTTCCACGGGGCAGCCGATCCGCGAACGCGCGGGTCGGAGGCGGCGGGGTATTGAGGCGGCAGACCTTAATCCGTCAAAACACAGCCGAGCTCCATAATATTACCCGGATAATATTGACGCGTAAATTATATCCGGGTAATAATGATCGGCGTAACCCATAACGGATGTTGCCGATGATCCCCGACCAGACCCCCTCTTTCACCGCGTTCGAGGGCCAGCGGCGCATCGCCTCCGGGCCGCTCGCCGATGTCGCGCTCGCGGTCAAGCACGCGGAGACGCGCGCGATGGCTCCGATCGCGATCTACAGCGACGCGACCGGGCGGCCGGTCGACCTCGATTTGCGGGGGTCCGACAACGAGATCACCGCCCGCCTGCAGCGAACCTCGCCGGTGGAAGCGACCGGACCACGCGGTCGCGGCCGGCCGAAACTCGGCGTGGTCGCGCGCGAGGTGACACTGCTGCCGCGGCACTGGGAATGGCTGAACGCCCAGCCCGGTGGCGCGTCTGTCGCCTTGCGCAGGCTGGTCGACGAGGCGCGCCGCGCCAATGGCGAGCGGGATCGCAACCGCGCGGCGCGCGACGCGGCCTATCACTTCATGTCCGCGATGGCGGGCAACCTTGCGAACTTCGAGGAAGCCGCGCGTGCGCTATTCGCAGACGACCGACGGCGGCTGGCTGGCCTGATCGCTCCCTGGCCGGACGACATCCGCGATCACATCATCAAGCTGGTGGAGCGGATTTGACATTGGCTGCGACCTGCGGTCTCGCAATGCCAAGTCAAATTCAAAGCTCCACCGGAAATCTATATAGCTGGTGGTGATGTCGTGGTTCCAACCTTCGCAAAAGCGCCCTGCTGAAACGGGATGCGAATGTTAGAACCACCGGACCACTCGATTATGTCTTGACGCATTTTTTTACGCAAAGCGGCATCCACTCCGCTTGAAATCGCTATAGCCATCGGCGGTGCCGTCAGAATTCCTGCAAGGATCCGATCATGACCATCGCGCGGCCGCTATGGCAGGCGTATCTCGCCTTCCTGATGCCGATGATGCTGAGCAACATCCTGCAGGCGTTGTTCGGTACCATCAACGGCATCTATCTCGGCCAAATGATCGGCGTCGATGCGCTCGCCGCCGCCTCGATCTTCTTTCCGGTGATGTTCTTCTTCATCTCGTTCATCATCGGCCTCGGCGCGGGCTCGTCGGTGCTGATCGGCCAGGCCTGGGGCGCGGGCGCGACAGGCAAGGCGAAGGCAATCGCCGGGGCCACGCTAACGCTGACCTTGCTCGGCGGCGGCGTGATCGCGATAGGCGGCGGCGTGTTCGCGCGCGATCTGATGATTGCACTGGCGACGCCGCCCAACATTCTCGACGCCGCGACCGACTACGCCCGCATCATGATGGTCGCGATGCCGGCAACGTTCACCTTCCTGCTCGCCACGGCGATGATGCGCGGCGTCGGCGACACTGTCACGCCGTTGTGGGGGCTTGCGATCTCGACCGTGATCGGACTCGTTGTCACCCCGGCGCTGATCCGGGGCTGGCTCGGACTGCCGCAGCTCGGCGTCGCCAGCGCCGCGGTCGCATCAGCGATCTCGTCGGTCGTGACGCTGTTGTGGCTCGGGCTGCACATGCTGCGGATGGATCATCCGCTGGCGCCAGATGCGGTGTTTTTCCGCGCCATGCGGCTGGACCGCGACCTGCTCGGCAAGGTGCTGCGCATCGGCGTTCCCACCGCGGTCCAGCTCGTGGTGATGTCGCTCGCGGAAATCGTCCTGCTCGGCATCGTCAACGGATTCGGCTCAAGCGCCACCGCAGCCTATGGCGCCGTCAACCAGGTGCTGAGCTACGTCCAATTCCCGGCGATCTCGATCGCCATCACCGCGTCGATCTTCGCGGCGCAGGCGATCGGCGCAGGCCAGACCGCGCGGATCGGATCGATCGTGCGCACCGGAATGTGGCTCAACCTGCTTTTGACCGGCGGCCTCGTCGCACTCGGCTACCTGCTGTCGCGGACCATCATCGGGTTCTTCATCACCAGTCCCGAGGTGCTCGACCTGGCGCAGACGCTGCTGTTCATCGTGCTATGGAGCACGGTCCCGTTCGGCATGGCCACCGTGTACTCGGCCACCATGCGCGCGAGCGGCACGGTGCTGGTGCCGACGCTGCTGTCGATTCTCGCCATCGTGGCCGTGGAGGTGCCGGTCGCGGTCGTGCTCAGCCGCCGGATCGGGGTCGAAGGCGTCTGGATCGCCTATCCGGCCGCGTTCTGCGCCATGATGGCGCTGCAGATGGCCTTCTACCTGTTGGTCTGGCGCAAGCGCGAGATCAAGCGTCTGATCTGAGGGAACAGCAGCACGGGCGCGGGTCAACAAATCGGTTATGACACATATGGAGTAAATCGATGCGCATTCTCGTGGTCGGAGCCGGCGCTACCGGCGGCTATTTCGGCGGCAGATTGCTCCAGGCGAATCGGGATGTGACCTTTCTGGTGCGTCCCAAACGCGCCACTGAGCTCGCAAGCACCGGTCTCGTCATCAAGAGCCCGCATGGCGACGTGACGCTGAAAAATCCTCCGACCGTGCAGGCCGACAGTTTGCGCGAGACGTTCGACACCGTGCTGCTTACCTGCAAGGCGTTCGATCTCGATGACGCCATCGCCTCTTTCGCGCCCGCCGCCGGCTCTCATACGGCGATCATTCCGCTGCTCAACGGAATGCGGCACCTGGAGACGCTCGACGCCGAATTCGGTCACGATCGCGTGCTCGGCGGCCTGTGCTCGCTCGCGGTCACGCTCAACGCAAGACGCGAGGTCGTTCACCTCGCGCCGATGCAGATGCTTCGCTTCGGCGAGCGCGACGGCGGCATGAGCGACCGGGTCAAGGCCATCGCCGATGTCTTCGCCGACGCCGATTGCGGATCGCAGGCGTCCGACGACATCATCCAGGACATGTGGGAGAAGTGGGTGTTTCTGGCGACACTGGCGGGCGCCACCTGCGTGATGCGCGCATCCATCGGCCAGATCGTCACCGCACCCGGCGGCCGCGATTTCATCCTCGGCGCACGCGACGAGATTGCCGCGATCGCCAGGGCGGCCGGGCACGCACCGCGCGGGGAAATTCTGACCTCCGCCACCGGGATCCTGACTGCGGAAGGCTCGCCGCTCACCGCCTCGATGTTTCGCGACATCGAGGCGGGCGCGCGGATCGAGGCCGACCATATCATCGGCGATCTGATCACCCGCGCCGAGGCCGCCAAGCTGCCGGTGCCGAAACTACGCACGATCTATACGCATCTGAAGGCTTACGAGAGCCGGCGGGGATGATCGGCGCTGGAGCCTTTCCGCTTCTTGATTTGACGCGTTTTCTTCACGCGAACCGGTTCTCACTTTGCTCGAAAACGCTCTAATCGGCACGACGCTTCCCATCGCCGTCGTTCGTGCGAACACGGAGACGACCGCGAGAGCTGGATTATCCGGCATTCATGGAAGACGGGCGACAATCCTCAGAAATCCAGATCGACATAGGTGCGCGACGCCGGCACGCCCGCCAGCCACTCGCTCAGCAGCGGCCGGAACGAGGGCCGCGACTTGATCCGCGCATACCACGCCTTCGCTGCTTCGTCCTCGGCCCAGGGCACGTCGCCGAGATAGTCGATCGCGGATAAATGCGCCGCGGCTGCGAGATCGGCATAGGTCAACTTCTCGCCGGCCAAATAATTCCGCGTCCGCGCCAGCCAGCCGATATAGGCCAGATGATAGCGCACATTTGCCTTCGCCGCGCGGATGACGTCGGTCTCCGGCGGGCCGCCGCCGTTCTCCTCGCGCATGAAACGTTTGTAGATGCGCTCCGTCACCAGCGGGCCGGACGCCTCCTCGAAGAATTTCTCGTTGAACCACGCCATCAGGCGGCGCACCTCGATGCGCTCGGACGTCGACGGCGGCAGCAGCCGCCGCTCGCCGGCCCGTTCGCCATAGGTCTCGTCGAGATACTCCGCGATGATGGCGGCTCCGGGGACCGCCGGGACTCCTTCGGCGATCAGCACCGGCGTGGTGCCGGCCGGATTGAGCGCGAGAAATGCTTCGCGCCGTTCCCACACCCGTTCCTCCACCGGCCGCACATCAAGGCCATGCTCACCGAGAACGAGGCGAATGAAGCGCGATTGCGGACAGAACGGATGGTGAAACAGCGTGAACATGACGCCCTTGATAGATTTACGATGCTTAAAAAAGTATCTCTATGGCATTTTCGAGCAAAGCATGGCCTCGGGCTCGAATCGGGGGTGGATATCGGTTCGCGTGAAGACGCGTTAAATCAAAATCCTGGAGCCCGCTTCCATCAGAAACGAGAACGTCTCCCACCATTATGAGGCGCGGTTTTCCCGCAGGTTCCCTGCGAGCTGGACGATCGCGGTTGTCGAACCGGATGCGTTCCGGTAGGTTCCGCGCGCATCGATCCTTGCCCGATACCACGAAGCCCGCATGTCAGGCCGCATCAAACTCGTTCTCGCCTCCGGCTCGCCGCGGCGGCTCAGCCTGCTCAATCAGGCGGGTTTAGAGCCCGATGCGCTGCGTCCTGTCGACATCGACGAGACGCCGACGCGGGGCGAACTGCCGCGCGCCTGCGCCAACCGTCTCGCACGCGCCAAGGCCGAGGCGGCGCTGAGGGCGGTGCAGCTCGACGACGAACTGCGCGGTTCGTTCATTCTGGCCGCCGACACCGTGGTCGCGGTGGGCCGCCGCATCCTGCCCAAGGCCGATCTGGCCGATGAGGCCTCGCAGTGCCTGCGGCTGCTCTCGGGGCGCAATCATCGCGTCTACACCGCGGTCTGTCTCGTGACGCCGAAGGAAAACTTTCGCCAGCGTCTGATTGAGACCCGCGTACGTTTCAAGCGGCTGACGGAGGATGACATAAAGGCCTACACCGGCTCCGGCGAATGGCGCGGCAAGGCCGGCGGCTACGCGGTTCAGGGCATCGCCGGCTCGTTCGTGGTCAAGCTGGTTGGCTCCTACACCAATGTAGTCGGCCTGCCGCTTTACGAAACGGTCTCGCTGCTCGGCGGCGAGGGATTTCCGATCCGCTCCGGCTGGTTGAATGCCGGCTAAAAAAGCCAAAGCGCCCCCGAAGAAGCGCTGTCCGATCTGCGGCAAGCCCGCCGTCTCAGCGTCATTTCCGTTTTGTTCGGAGCGTTGCCGCGATGTCGACCTCAACAGATGGCTTTCAGGCGCCTACGCCATCCCTGGTGGCAGGACCGATGGCGAGAACGAGGAATAGGCCGCGCCTCCGTGTCGGCGACTCGCCGCCCGATCAAGGATTTGAGGCCGCCGTCGCGCGGGTTCGGTCTGCCGCGGGGATGGGTGGACAGCGCCATCTGGCCTGACTATAAACCGGCGCGTCCCGGCTCAAGCCGGGACGGCGCCCAGGTAGCTCAGTTGGTAGAGCATGCGACTGAAAATCGCAGTGTCGGTGGTTCGATCCCGCCCCTGGGCACCATAACTTCCTCCGCAGCCCTGCGCCACCGTCCGAACGATGTGGGTTTTCCCCGGTAAATCGGACACTTCTTCACCGCGACGACCCGTCATCATCCGCTGACATCTGCGCGATTTGTTGGTATGATTGCTGGTAGCTGGTTGGGCGCAAGCTGTCGGATGCAAAAGGCCTATTTCTTCTGATTCAGCCCGGAGGGTTCCAAGCTGTGGCGTCAGGCTTATCGGTTCGACGGCAAACAAAAGTTGCTTTCGTTGGGCTCCTATCCAGAGGTCTCGCTTGCGGCGGCCCGCGATACTCGCGCTGCAAACAAGTCGCTCTTGAGCAACGGTATTGATCCATCGATCCAGCGACGGCTCGCCCGGACTGCCGAGCGGACTGCCGAGCGAATACCTTCAGATTGGTCGCCGAGGAACTGCTCAAGAAATTTGAACTGGACGGCGACGATCCAAAAACGCTCGACAAGAAGCGATGGATGACCAAAGTCCGATGGTCTTGAACATCTGGCATTTGCCGGCGTCGCCCAGGACGATCGCGGCATCAAGAGCGCCGGACATCACGCCCGCCGCAATGTCTGCGAGCGGCAGTTCGACCAGTTCAATATCAATATCCGGATATTGTTTTCGGAAGCCGCTCACCGCCGCACGGAAAGCTCTCGCCGACAGCGACTTGTAGAACCCGACGACGACGTGCCCGAGCGTTCCCTCACGGCTGGCCTTCGCGTGCCGGGCCATCTGCTCCGTCTCATCGAGCACCCGACGCGCATCGACAACAAAATCTTCATCAAAAGCTCCGCTTTTGAATCTTGTTTTGACGCGTTTTCTTCACGCGAAGCGATAATCCGCTTAGCTTGAAAACGCTATGGCGGTGTCAGCCGCGCTCCGGCGGTGGAGCGTTCGAACAAGCGCACGCCGAGTTCTTCCTCGACCTCCTTGATGCGCTTGCTGACGATTGGCTGCCGGACATTGAACTCGTTCGCGGCCGCGCTGAAGCTGCCGTTGCGGGCTGCGGCAACGATATAACGAAGGTGGCGCAGGTCCATCCTTCGTCTCCTTGATGCGTGGCGATGGTTAGCCGGCTCTCACGGTCTTATGTACGCCACCTCCGATATTGGAGGCGGCACAAGCGAAGTCGGCGTAGTAGCCGACACCATCCCTAGAACTGGAACGTGGTCGACAGCAGGAATGTGCGTGGCTCGCTCAAATTCATGTACCAGGTGTTTGAAGTCGCCCAGTAGTTTCTGTTCAGAACGTTGCGGATGCTTGCCCGGACGATGATCGGCTTCCAGCCCGGCTGCCTGATCGTGTAGTGCGCGTTCAAATCGATCCGGTACCAGCCATCGACCTTCTGGGTATTCGGCGCATCCCGGTATGTGAAGGATTGCCACTGTCCTGTCGCACCCAACGTAAGGCCGTCGATGAACGGCGTATCCCAATCCACGCCGAGCGTGGCGCGATACCTTGGCAAGCCGGGAAGCCATTTACCGACGTTGGTTCCGTCAGGAGTTTCGACCAGAGTCGTATCGAGGAAAGTAAAACCGCCGAGGAAACGAACCGTCTCGGTCGCTTCGCCGAAGGCCGACAACTCGATCCCCTGATAGCGCGTCTTCCCGGTCTCGCCGAAGATGAAAGTGGCGGGATCCCGGGCGTAGCTGGGGCGCGTCGTGGTGAAAGCGGCGAGCGTCGCCGCAATGCGACCGAAATCGACCTTGGTGCCGACCTCGTATTGTGTCGTCTTGTAAGGCGCAAAGATTTCGCCGGCATTCCGCGCATCGCTCGGCGCGATCTCACCGGCCTCCAGCGCCTCCATGTAGTTGGCGTAGACTGAAACGTTGTCCAGCGGCTTGACAATCAGCGCGGCCGCCGGCGACAAGGCGTCCGCATTGTATTGAGAACCACCGCTATAATAAGCTGTTTGCTTCACCTTCTGGTGCCGGATGCCCAGCATCAACTGGACGCGCTCGTCCAGGATCGACATGGTGTCGGCGAGCGCGAAGCCGAGGTTCTCGTTGCGGCTTGACCGGGGCGCTTCCGCGGGCGGAGCAAACACGCCGAAATCAGGCCCGGGGATGAAGACAGGATTGTACAGATTTGAGTCTGGAAGAAGGACCGGCGGGTACCGGTATTCACTCCCGACCTCCATGGCTCCCCATCCCGCCGCCAGCGCCACGGCATGATTCACGGGACCGGTCTGCGCGCGCGCTCGCAACCCGGTCTCCGCAACACTGCTCTGCGTGTAATAAGTGAACGCGTTAGGACCATAGGGACTCGACAACGTGCCCGCAGCATCCTGAATCGTCATGGAATTCCACGCCCCCCTCTCTCCCGCAGTGCTGCGCCCGACCGCGGCATAGGCGGTCACGTTTTCGGTGATGTCCCACTCGGCGCGCGTCGTGGCATACTTGCTCTCGACTTTGCTGAACTCCCACGGCTGCGACCAGTTGATGTGGCTGTCCGGCGGTCGTGGAACCGGAATATTGCCGGCAACCGACAACGAAGTCCGAAGTCCCTTCACGTGCTGGTAGTGATAGCCGACGTCGGCGGACAACCGGAAGGTCTCTCCCCGATAGTCCAGGCCAAGGGTCGTCAGTCGCGTCTCGCGTGACTGATGGTCGATAGGCGTATCGCCATTTCGATAGACGCCGTTGAAACGGATGCCGAACTCCTTGTTGTCGCCGAAACGTTGACCTGCATCCAGGTGCCCGCCGAACTGGCTGTTCATGGCGTATTCCGGCGTGAAGGCGATCAGCGGCTCGTCGCCCGCGCGCTTCGGCACCAGGTTGACGGTGCCAAGGCTCGCGCCCTGGCTGGGCGGGATACCGTTGAGCAGAGCGCTCGCGCCCTTCAGCACCTCGACCCGCTCCAGCGACTCCACAGCTATGGCGCCGGTCCCTGTGCCCATGATGCCAAACAGGCCGCCAAAGGATGTACTCCCAGCGTTGGCTCCGATTCCCCGGATGAACCATTGATCGCGACTGAACCCGCCGCTCGATTCATATAATTTGGCCACAGACGGGTCGTTGTTGAGCACATCGCCGATGCTTTTGGCCTGCTGATCCTCGATCAGCTTGCGCGTGTAGACGGTTTGATTGAACGGCGTGTTCATCATGTCCCGGTTGCCGAGCATGCCGAGTTGGCCGCCGCGCGCAATTTGCCCGCCGGCATAGGCCGGAGGCAGCGACATCGTGGAGTTGGGATTCCCTGCTCCCTGCACATCGATGGTATCGAGCGAGATCGCGCCCGCGACATTTGCGCCGCCAGCTTGTGCGCCGGGTGTCCCGATCACAACCGTGGACGCTCCGGTGAACCGATAGGACAGGCCGGTCCCGGCCAACAGGCGATGGAGCGCAACGGCGGGCGTCATGGTGCCCGTCGCACCCGGAGATGTCAGGCCGCGCGCAGCCGCAGCATCGACGGAAACCTGCAAGCCTGTCTGCTGGCCAAAAACAGTGAGAGCGCTCGGGAGAGGCTGCGGTCGGATTGCGAATGTCCGTTGCTGCGCAGTCTGCGCTTGCGCGGGGGCCGGCACCATGACGGTTATCGCTCCAAGTGCGGTGCCCATCAGCAGCGCAGCGACAACCTTGCTCCCCAGAGCCATGTCCGTTCCGATGAAATCGGAACGGGGCTCTGGATTCTTGACTTGACGCGTTTTCTTCACGCGAACCGGATTCCACTTCGCTCGAAAACGCTTGAAACGCCCGCCTGCCGTCTGCCCCTTCAATTCCCCTTGCATCCCCAACCCCTTCAATCCTCAGCACAAGGGGCTGCGCGGTTGCGCAGCAATCAACCCTCGCTGAAGGAACGAAGCCGAGCAGGCGCTTTTCAGAGAAAAATCGACAGATTAGAGACGTTGTAAGAAACGACAGTTGCCGCCGTCATGACCCCGAGACGACGATCAGCCAGGGGCTGACCTGACGGACGTGCACGCCAAGCGCTTGCGCGACGGCATGGACGGCCTCGACGGGCTTTTTGAGATCGTAGACGCCCGTGACCCGCCTCTCGCCAAGCCCACCACCGGCGATGATGATCTTGCCGCGGTAGTGCCGCCCGATTTCGTCGAGGACGTCGGTGATAGCTTCGTCCTTGACGGCGAGCGTGCCCGAGCGCCAGCCGCCGGCCAACTCGGGCGCGTCGGTGCCGCGCCGGACCGCGCCGCCCCATTCGACCCGGACCCAATCGCCCGCAACCAAGGGCGTCGCAAGAGCTTGGCTCGCGACCGGCGATGTCACGGCGACACTGCCCTGATTGACGGCGACCGAGACGCCATCCGGCCGCAGCCGGACATCGAAGGCCGTGCCAAGGTCCACCGTATCGACCGAGCCGGTCTCGACATGGAACGGCCGGGCGCTGTCCTTCTCAACCTCGAAATAAGCCTGACCGGACAGGAGCCGGATGCGACGACGGCTCGCGTCATAGGCGACCTCGATCGCGCTGTCGGCACCGAGGAAGGCGATGCTGCCGTCCTGCAACCGGATCTGCCGAGTCTCGGCGACGCCCGTGCTGTAATCGGCACGGAGCCAGACATTGATTGCCGGCTGAAGGATCACGACGGCCAGGGCGGCGGCGAGGCCGGCAGTCGCCATGACGAGGTGGCAGGGCCGGACGCGTGATGGCGAATGCGTCCCGGCGGGCGACCGGCGAGCGGGCCGGGTTAACGACGGTGATGTCGATTGGATTGTCTGCCTGACCGGTCCCCGCGCGTCGCCGAGCACGCCCCAGAGATGCTGCGCCTCCTCCCACGCCCGCGCATTCTCCGGATCGCTCGCACGCCAGACTTCAAAACGCGACCGGAGGCTGGCATCATCAGATTCTTCCTGAAGTGCGATCAGCCAATGAAGCGCCTCCTGGCTCGGCTTGTTATGGTCGTCGTCCGGTTTAATCAGATATCTCCCAGAACAGGTCTTACGCCGAGCCGCTTGCGGGTCGAACCGCCCGATCGGCTAGTGTGGTGGTTCAGACGTTCGCTCCCAGCATCTCGGCGAGTCCGTCAAGCGAACTTCTGAACCCAAACCACACTAGAATCATAAAGTTGCCAGTGTCCCTTTGATTCCGAAGTTCGCATCAAAGGTTGCTGCGAGGGCATGCGAACTTCGGAATCGGGGCACTCGCTCAATTATAGAACGAACGGCATCGGCGGATTTTCAGAAAACGCGTCACGACTTCCGCGCCAGCCGCTTGCGGCAGTGCTCCAGCCCCTCATAGACGAGGGAGTGTGCGCGCGCGACCGAGATGCCAAGATGATCCGCGATATCCTTGAGCTTCAGCCCCTCGAAACGATGTAGTTCCAGCGCGGTGCGCGTCCGCTCCGGCAATTCTGCCATCGCTTCCATCACGATCTGCAACTCGTCGCGATTGATGATGGCATCTTCCTGCGACGGCCGATCTTCAGCGATCGCGTCACTCGCCACCGATGTCGCCAGCAGTTTGCCCTCGGACGCGAGTCGCCGCACCCAGTCGATCGCGAGGTTGCGCACGATCCGCCGGAGATAACCGAGCGGTTCATCCAGCGGTCTGTCCGGCGAGGATGACCGAAGGCGGAGGAAAGCCTCCTGAACGACATCCTCGCCACGCCCACGGTCGCCGACGATCGCCGTGGCATAATCGACGAGTTCGCCGCGGTGGATCAGATAAAGGCTCAAATGTTTATCGGCGTACCCCAACGCGTGCGACCTTCCGAGCGGGCGTTCCCGATCTGCGTTTTAGAACTAATCTAAATTTTACAATGACTTGGCATCGCTCCGTCTGCGTCTTCCCTTATTGGAAACGCGAGCGAACGGCAACGCTGCAGATAACGCGAGGGTCGTGAGCCGGGCTTTCCTGCCTCAAGCAGATGGCGCGGCGAGCAGTACGGTGGCGGGCGGCGCTGCGATACGCGGGGTCTCCGCGCCGCCCGCCATCGGTCAGATCCGATCCTGCTACGGCAGCGACCTGTCGCGGGAGTTCGCTAGGCGATCCGCTTCGAGCGCCATCTGTCCGAGTTTCGTCCAGACGCCGCGCGCGCGTTCGCCGTCCTTACTGTTGAGCTTTTCGGCGATCCAGAATAGCGCGCCATAGATGGTGGCGCGGTTGTCGCCGGTCAGGTCCTCAAGCCCGGCCTTGACGACGAGGCCGCCAAGTTCAATCAGGTGCCGCGTGCGCTTGCGGCGCTCGACCTGCCAGCTTCGCCGTGCGCGTGCTGCCTGATGGCGGTTGTATTCTGTGCGGTTGCGCCGGAGCGCCGCCGCTCACCACCGGCAAGAGCCGGCATCGCCGCGAGGCAATCATTCCGCTCTACAGTGCACTGCGCGGCGTGCTCGACCGCATTCCGAAGCGCGCCACCACGATCCTGACCAGTAGTAAGCGACGGCCGTGGACCGCGGATGGCTTCGGCAGCTCATTCAACAAGGCGAAGATCGACGCCGGCATGTCCGAGCAGGATCTGCACTTCAATGACCTGCGCGGCACGGCGGCCACCAAGTTCTACATCGCCGGCCACAGCATGCGCGAGATCGCGGAGACGCTCGCGTGGGAAAGAGGAATCTGTCGAGAAAATCATCCGCCGCTATGTCGGCCGGGCTGCTGCCATCAAGGCGCGGATCAAGAAGCTGGAGGCCAAAGAATGAACAAACCTGCAAAACCGATGACAAAACTGCCATGTTAAATTCGGCTAAGCCTTGGAGCGGGCGAAGGGAATCGAACCCTCGTATGCAGCTTGGGAAGCTGCCGTTCTACCATTGAACTACGCCCGCCTTTTTCGTTTCTCGTCCTCTGATGTAGCTGAGACCGGGCGATCCGCCAAGACGGTTAGTCCGGACTGCGAACCATGGCTGCGGAGAGACAGCGGTAATATTCTGATGTCATCACAAGCGGGTCTCCGGCGGCCATTGGGCCGTACCGCCGAGGGCGCTGATGACCGCCAGCGGGACCAGCAGGAGCACCGCCAGCGAGACCAGCAGAGAATCTATCGGGACCATGTCGGAATCCGTCAGGTATGCGATCGCGACCGCAATCCAGCAGACGCCGATGCCCCATAACGAGACTGACAGCGAATTCGGAAGTCTGGTCATAAGCGCCCTTTCTCGGGCGCAGCGGGGAAGGAAACAGCTCCTACCGACGCGCAAGCGCCCGGTAGGAGTCATTAGCCTCGCGGCGGTTGTCGGGGGACCCCATCCCCATCGATTTCGGTCATGCTAGCCGGATCGGCGAGCTGGTCAAGCCCGCACGCGTCAATCTCACACCCGGAAATGCTTCGACAGCTTAAGGCCCTGGGCCTGATAGTTGGAGCCGATGCGCTGGCCGTACATCGCGTCAGGCCGCGTCAGCATCTTTTCGTAGACGAGACGCCCGACGATCTGGCCATGCTCTAGAATGAACGGCACCTCGCGCGAGCGCACCTCCAGCACCGCGCGCGAACCCTGTCCGCCCGCGCCGGCATAGCCGAAGCCGGGATCGAAAAAGCCGGCATAGTGTACGCGGAACTCGCCGACCAGCGGATCGAACGGCACCATCTCCGCGGCATAATCGGGCGGCACCTGCACGGCTTCTTTTGATGCGAGAATGTAGAACTCGCCAGGATCGAGGATCAGACTGCGATCCGGCCGCGCCGCGATCGGCTCCCAGAATTCGCCGACCGCATAGCGGCCGCGGCGATCGATATCGATCACGCCGGTATGACGCTTGGCGCGATAGCCGACGAAGCCGTGGGCATGCTCGCCGGAGAGATCGACGCTGAGCGCCACGCCGCTGGCAAAATCGGGATCGTCGACATCGACCAGCCGCTCCCGCGCATGCAGCGCGTCGAGTTCGTCGGCATCGAGAACAGCGTCGCCGGTGCGGAAACGAACCTGTGACAGCCGTGAACCCTCGCGCAACAGCACAGGAAACGTCTTGGGGCTGATCTCGGCATAGAGTGGGCCGTGATAGCCGGCGCCGATCATGTCGAAGCTCCGGGTGCCATCGGCGATCACGCGCGTGAACACGTCGAGCCGTCCGGTCGAGCTTTTCGGATTGGCCGAGGCGACGATTTCGGGCGGCAGCGCCAGGCTTTCCAGCAGCGGCACGATGTAGACGCAGTTGGTCTCCAGCACCGCGCCGTCGGAGAGATCGATTTCGTGCAGCTTCAATTCGTCGATGCGTTCAGCGACGGTCGCGCCCGGTCCCGGCAGAAAACTGGCGCGCACCCGATAGGCGACGGCCCCGAGCCGCAGGTCGAGACTGGCCGGCTGGATCTGGCTCTCGACGAAGGGATACTCGGGAAGGATCAGGCCGGCGTCCGCCATCGCCGCGATCATGCGGTCGGGCAGGATGCCGTTGGCGTCGGGCGGAAGCGTGAATGGCACGATGGCGTCCTGGCGGCGTGGGCGATGTTGGCCCGAAAGGAGCTTCAATCGGTTATCCGACGGCCGCAACGCGAATGTCAATTGATTGGCTTGACGGACAGGACGTGCCCGACTAGGCATGAGGCGTTCCGTGGTGATTTGAGCCGGCCGGCTTGCAGCCACGTTAAATAAGTCGCTAAACAGGCCGGGGACAATGTGATCCCGGCCTGTGGATTTTTTCCAGGCCGGTTTTTTGTGGCCGTTTCCAAGCGGCCGCGCAGGAGGTCACATGTCGCAGTCTTCACCCACCGCCCGATATCGCCCGGAGACCCGGCTGGTTCATTCCGGAACATTGCGCTCGCAGTTTGCCGAGACGTCCGAGGCGCTGTTTCTGACGCAGGGCTATGTCTACGATACCGCCGAGCAGTGCGAGGCGCGGTTCAAGGGCGACGACCCCGGCTTCATCTACTCGCGCTACTCCAATCCGACCGTCGCCATGTTCGAGCAGCGCATGGCCGAGCTTGAAGGCGCGGAGGCCGCGCGCGCCACCGCCACGGGCATGGCGGCGGTGACGACCGCGATGCTCGCCCCGCTGAAGGCAGGCGACCACGTCGTCGCGGCCAAAGCCCTGTTCGGCTCCTGCCGCTACGTGGTCGAGGACCTGCTGCCGCGCTACGGCATCGAGTCGACGCTGGTCGACGGCCTCGATCTCGATCAGTGGCGCAAGGCGATGCGGCCGAACACCAAAAGCTGCTTCATCGAAAGCCCCACCAACCCGACGCTCGACGTGCTCGACATCGGCGGTATTGCTGACATCGCGCATCAGGCCGGCGCGCGGCTGATCGTCGACAACGTATTCGCAACGCCCATCTGGCAAAGCCCGCTGGCGCTCGGCGCCGACGTCGTGGTGTATTCGGCGACCAAGCACATCGACGGCCAGGGACGAACGCTTGGCGGCGTCATTCTGGCATCTAACGCGTTCGTGCAGGATCACCTGCAAACCTTCATCCGCCAGACCGGGCCGTCGATCTCGCCGTTCAACGCCTGGGTTCTGCTGAAAGGGTTGGAGACGCTCGGCGTCCGCGTGCGCCAGCAGACCGAGAGTGCGGCGGCGATCGCGGATGCGCTGGCGCCGCACCCGAAAGTGTCCCGCCTCATCTATCCCGGACGGCCCGACCATCCGCAAGCGGCGCTGGTGAAGAAGCAGATGCGCGCCGGATCGACGCTGATCGGCTTCGAGGTCAAGGGCGGCAAGGCGGGCGCCTTCCGCTGCCTCAACGCGCTGAAGCTCGCGCGCATCTCGAACAACCTCGGCGACGCCAAGAGCCTCGTGACCCACCCGGCGACCACGACCCACCAGCGGCTCGCGCCGGAGGTCCGCGCCAGCCTCGGCATCGGCGAAGGCTTCATCCGCTATTCGGTTGGCCTCGAACACAAGGACGACCTGATCGAGGATCTCATCGCCGCGCTGGAGCAGGTGTGAACCCGCACTTCGCAACCATCGTCATCGTGAGGTCATCGGTTCGGCAACGACCACTTTCGTTTTGCTCGTCATGCCCGGCACTCGGGTCCGGCTTCGCCGGCCCGAGCACCGGCCCATTGTGCCACGCATCCACGTCTTGTGGGATTCGGTCGGAAAAGGCGTGAATGGCCGGGACGAACCGGGCCAAACCCTCAGAACGTGCGGTGCAATCTCACAACGGCCGATTGACCGCAGTGGCCGCCGGCAGCCTGACGCCCGCCTGCATCTGGTCCACCGACCTGATGATGTCGTCGCCGAGCAACTGGGCGAAACAGGCATAGCCCCAGTCGTTCATGTGCAAGCCGTCCTTGGTGACGAAGGCGTCGAACGGTAGCGACTGCCGGTCGTGCCAGTCGCGCATGACCTCGAAACGCGGGAAAATTCCGACGTGCCTGACGTGCGCGACCTTGCTCAGCAGACTGACCATCCTGCCGGCATTCTCGCCCCTCGCATTGACGGCGGGGGCGTATTGCGGATCGACCAGAACCAGATCGGCGCCGGAGGCCTGAATGGTCGCGACGCCGTCTTCGACGGTTTTCACCGTGCTCGCGGGATCGAGATTGCGCAGCACCGCGTTGGTGCCGACCTGCCAGATCACCATGTCCGGCTTGGCATCGATCACCTCCGATCGCAGCCTCTTCATCATCTCGGGGGCGTCCTCGCCGCCCTTGCCGCGATTGATCACGGTGATGGCGGCCGCTGGATACTTGCGATGCAGCTGAGCCGCCAGCCGGTTCGGATAGGTGAATTCGGGCGACGTCGCGCCGTACCCTTGCGTCGACGACGAGCCAAAGGCGACGATGACAATCGGCTTGTTGGCGGCAAGCTTGGCCGCGACGTGCGGCAGCGAGCCCATCGATTGCGAGATTCCCTTGGGCGGCAGGCAGGGGACGCGGTTGAAGATGTCGCGGACGCGGGCGGCAACCGCCTTTGTCTTGTCGATCGGGGTTTCGGTCAGGTTCTGCGTCGGCGCGCCGGGGACTGCTGCCGCAGTGCCGGTCGAGGGTGGTGCGGACAGGCCGGAGCTGCCCATCGGCAGCACGGCCGCATTAGCCGGCGCAGTTTGCGCGGTGACGCCCGAGGTCGCTGCACCCGTCAACATCAACACCATCGCCAGCACAGCCGGGCCGGCAATTCTGGAGAAACGACCCGTCATCGGCGCCGTGTCCCGAGTTCGGCAGGATTGACATGGGCGGTATCGATGACGAATGCCGACAAGGCGCGGCCAAGGCAATCGTGGACGCGTTTGGCCAGACCAACCCCCCGCACCGCGCTGAAAAGATCGAATTCGCCGGTCTCATTCCATCGATTCATGATCGCAAACCGGTCGAACAAAGGAACGTCGTGCTGCTGCGCCACCACCCGCATGTTGTCGATGTAGGAAGTCGGTGAAACCATGGTTTCGGTGCGCGGGCTGTACTGCATGTTCATCAGCACGACGTCGGCACCTGCATTTTGCAATGCAGTAACGCCCTGGTCGAGGGCATCGTGAAAGCTGTCGACGTCGACGGACCGGATGGCATCGACAGTGCCGGTCTGCCATACCACCAGCGTCGGCTTTTTCGCCTGCGCGAGCTTGCCGAGGCCGGGAGCGACATCCGCGGCGGTTTTCCGGGGTGCCAGTTCCATGGAAACGGATACGGCGATTCCCGGCAATTTCTCGCGAAGCATGGCCTGCAACCGTGCCGGATAGGCCTCACCCTCCGCCCCCGCGATGGTCGAGGAACGGCTCCCCACGACCAGGATAGCGAGCGGGCCCCCGGCCTTGATCGCCGCGGAGACACGGGGCAACGGGCTGTCGCTGGTCAGCAGATAGGCTGGAACGTCACAGCTTTGGGGCGGGTCGTCGGCGCGCGCGAGGGCGCTGGCCGACAAACCGGCCATCACGAACAAGACCGACATCCAGCCGGCCCTCATGCTCCTCCTCCTGCGAGATCCGCGTCGCCGTCGGCGGATTTAGCGCGGCCTCCGCCCTTGCCGGCGATCTTTTTGTACCACGAAAATACCCAGGCGGCTGCGGACATGATGAGGATTCCGCAAACACTGATAACGAAATGAAGCCCGGCGCCACCGGACGCCTCGGCCAGGATGAACTGTCCGGCAAAGGCCAGGAAGATGCCGATGCAGAAAATCTCCAGCGAGTGCTGGCCGCACAGGATCAGCGGCCGCAGCCACGGCGACGTCAGCCCCGGCCAGTTCCTGGGCAGGAAACGGACGGTCAGCGCCGCCAGCGCCAGAAAATGGACGAAGCGCAGCATGTCGAGATTGGTCTTGTCGATCGGATACATCCACTGTTCGGCGACGCGCGGCATGAAATGGTTGAGCTGCGGCACATGCCAGGTCAGCGTCGTGTAAAAGGCGAACAGCAGATAGGCGACGCAGATCCACAGCGTGACCCGAGACGACAGGATCCGCGACATCCGCTTCGCGCCTCCGAGCGCGCACCACGCGCCGAACAGAAACAGCAGTTGCCAGGCGAATGGATTGAAGAACCAGACCCCGTTGGGATAGGCCGGCAGCGCAAGATCGAATTGCCTGGTGAGGATATAAAGACCCACCGACAGTCCCAGCCCGAGGTCCGCCTTGCGCCGCATCAGCCACAGCATCGGCGGGAAAAAAAGCATCAGCGCGATATAGAGCGGCAGCACGTCCATGTTGACGGGCCGGAATTTCAGAAGCATCGCCTGGACGATGGTGACGTCGGGGTGCTTGAGGAAATCGAGGATGCCCATTTCCTCGGCGTAAAGCGGATTGTCGAAACTGCTCGCGACGTAGGAGATTTCCGCCAGAAAGATCGTGAACAGAAAGATGTGCGCCACGTAAATCTGCCAGACGCGCTTGAGAATGCGCGCGGCGGCGACGACGAATCCCCGCTGCAGCATGACGCGTCCGTAGACGAAGGCCGCCGTATAGCCCGAGATGAAGATGAAAATCTCGGTGGCGTCGCTGAAGCCGTAATTGCGAATGGTGAGCCAGGTCAGAAGGTTCTGCGGCAGATGGTCGATGAAGATCAGCCACAGCGCCAGCCCGCGGAACAGATCAAGCCGCAGCTCGCGTTCGAGATGCGCGGCCGGAATCGCAACGCCTGCCGCGCGCGTAACGCCATCGGCCGCCACCTTGGCGCGGGCTGCGACAACCTGATCGGCAACCGACGGCATGCGCTCTGCTTCGAGACGTCTCGATCGCCCCCGACCGAGACTGATTTACGGGACCACAGCTTCACGCTAACGGTGACAAAAAAGCAATATTGCGGCCGGACTTCTGGCCCGGAACTGCATGGTTTCACAACTAAGTGGGGGCTGGTTCCTGCGCCTGTTTTCGCTATGATTGCCTCTGTCGACTAGTGGCTTTCCGCTTCCGGTGGAATCAGGAGCGGGTGCTATGTTTTTGGTTTGATGCGTTTTCTTCACGCGAACCGGTAGCCAATTCGCGCGAAGACGCTATGAAGACGCTACAGAGAGCTTCAGATGTACCGCGCCGTTACCCGCCAGATCGAAGTCACCGTGGAGCCGAACTTCATGCCCGAGCGGTCGTCCGCCGAGCGCGGCCATTTTTTCTGGTCCTATACGGTGGTCATCACCAATGCGGGGCAGGATACCGTCCAGCTGCGCACGCGGCACTGGGTCATCACCGATGCCTCCGGGCGTAAGCAGGAAGTCCGCGGCGAGGGCGTGGTCGGCGAGCAGCCGGTGCTCGCGCCCGGCGAGCGCTTCGAATACACCAGCGGCGTTCCGCTGCCGACCGCCAACGGCTTCATGAGCGGCCGCTATCAGATGATCTCGATCCGGAGCGGCGAGCCATTCGAAATCGATGTCCCGACCTTCTCGCTCGACAGCCCCGACAGCAAGCGCGTACTGAATTAGAGCGTTTTCGAGCGAAGTGGGGACCGGGTCGCGTGAAGAAAACGCGTCCAATCAAAATCATAGAGCCCGCTTCTGATTCCACCAAAAGGCTCTGAACCGGCGGCACCTATTCCACGCCGGCTTCCTCCGGCGTGAATTCGTACACCGAGCTGCAGAACTCACAGGTCACCGCGACCTTGCCGTCCTGCACCATCCCGGAGCGGTCCTGCGGCGCAAAACTCTTCAGCATCGCCGCCACCGCGTCGCGCGAGCAGGAACATTGTGCGTGCAGGGCCTGCGATGGAAATACCCGAACCCCGCGCTCATGGAACAGCCGGTACAGCAGGCGTTCGCCCGATAGATCGGGATCGATCAGTTCGAGATCCTCGACGGTTGCGATCAGCGACTGGCCCTCGACCCAGGCATCGTCCTCCGCAACCGTATGCACCGCGCTGCCCTCCGGCGCGTCGCCGGGATCGAGATCGGCCTGACGCGCGCGCTCCGGCGCCTTGGGCAGGAATTGCAGCAGCATGCCGCCGCCACGCCAGCCGCGCTTCGGACCATTGCCGTCCCGGCGCCACTCCTCGCCGACCGCGAGGCGGACCCGCGTCGGAATCTGTTCGGAGCGCAGGAAATATTCATGCGCGGCATCTTCGAGGCTGCCGCCTTCCAGCGCCACCAGCCCCTGATAGCGGCTCATGTCCGGCCCCTGATCGATGGTCATGGCGAGATGGCCGCGTCCGAGCAGCGCACCGGAATCCTGCGCATCGTCGATCCGCGTCCTGTCGAAACGGGCATAGGCCCGCAGCCGCGCCGGCGCGCGAAAGTCGACGATCAGGAACGACACCGGTCCGTCGGTCTGGGTCTGCAGGATGAAGCGACCCTCGAACTTGAGCGAGGAGCCGAGCAGCGTCGTCAGCACGATCGCCTCGCCGAGCAGCTTGGCGACCGGAGCGGGATAGTCATGCCTGACCAGCAGTTCGTCGAGCGCGGGTCCGAGCCGGGTCAGCCGTCCGCGCAGATCGAGCGCGCTGACCTCGAACGGAATCACGGCATCGTCGACCGGAACAGCCGAAGGCGCGCGCACCGGGGTTTCAGGTGAAATGGCGGAGTCGGACGATTGTGAGGTCATGCCGCTTTATCTGGGGTCGGGGGCGCGGGATCGAAACCCCTCGAAAGCCGGATTCGGCCGGCTTCCTCTCGTTTCGCTCCAGCAATGAACACTCCAGGATCCGCGTACAGGGCCTTTCTCACACCCTTTTTATCTCGACAGACACTTTCGGTCCATTTTTGATGGTCTGATAGACGACGCAATAGCGCTCGGTCAGCTTGAGCAGGAGATCGAGCTTGTCCTGCGGCGCATCGGTCTCGACATCGAACCGCAGGCGGATCGATTCGAAGCCGACCGGCGTTTCCTTGTCGACGCCGAGCGTGCCGCGAAAATCGAGATCGCCCTCGGCGCTGACATGACCGGATGTCAGAGGCACCTCGATCGCGGTCGCAACCGACTTCAGCGTGACGCCGGCGCAGGCGACCAGCGCCTCCAGCAGCATGTCGCCGGAGCACAATTCGAGGCCGGAGCCGCCGGTGGCCGGATGAAGCCCCGCGACCGCAAGCGCGCGTCCGGTCTCCACCTTGCAGGCGATGCCTTCGTTGTCGATCGACCCCCGCGCCTTCAGCGTGATCAGCGCTGATTTCGGATCGCTCTTGTAGCGTTCCTTGATCGGGGCTTGCGTGGCGCGAAGCTCGGCGGCATCCATCAACGTCTCCTTTTCTTCTTTCTGAAATCGTTTGGCGAACGTAATCGCGGCGCGCCGGGTTCACCACCACAACGCATCACCGGCCTCGGCTGCGGCGGCCGGATCGGGCGCGGCCTGGTCGAGCGAGCGGTCAAGCGCTGTCAGGATGCGCCGCTTGGTGGTCTCGAACAACTCCGAATTGCGGTCGCGCGGCCGCGTCAGGCTGATGTCGACGCCCTCAAACAGCCGCCCCGGCCGCGGTCGCATCACCAGTATCCGGTCCGCCAGCACCACGGCCTCGTCGACATCGTGGGTCACGAGCACCAGGGTCGGGCGCGTCTCCGACCACAGATCGAGCAGGTGATCCTGCAGATCGCGACGCGTGAAGGCGTCGAGGGCGGAGAACGGCTCATCGAGCAGGAGCACTTCGGGCCGCACCACCAGAGCGCGCGCGATCGCGACGCGCTGCGCCTGGCCGCCCGACAATTCGCGCGGCCAGGCTTTCGCCTTGTCGGACAGGCCGACCTTGGCCAGCGCGGCGGCAACGCGGTCGCGACGTTCGGGCGCGGAGAGGTCGGACAGGCCGAAGCCGATATTGTCGGCGACGCTCAGCCACGGCAGCAGCCGTGGCTCCTGGAAGATGATGCCGACTTTTGGATGCGGCGCGGTAAGGGCTTCGCCGTCGAGGGTGATGGCGCCGTAGCTGGCGCGGTCGAGGCCGGCGATGGCGCGCAGCAGCGTCGATTTTCCGCAACCGGAGCCGCCGATCACGGCGACGATCTCGCCGAGCCTGATCTCGATCGAAAACCGTTCAAGCGCGTTGACGCCGTTGGGATAGGTCTTGCCGACACGGTCGAGCACCAGCATCAGAACGCCCCGCGGCTCGGCGCGAACGCATCCTGCCAGCGCAGGAACGGCATCGCCGCGATCTCGATCAGCCAGTCGGTGGTCTTGCCGAGGATCGCGAAGATCACGATGGCGGCGAGGATCTGCGCCGGCTTGCCGAGCTGCTGGCCGTCGATCAGGAGATAGCCGAGCCCTTCGGACGCGCCCATGAATTCCGCCGCCACCACAAACATCCAGCCGAGACCGAGGCCGACCCGCAATGAGACCACATAGGCCGGCAGCACCGCGGGCAGCAGAATGCGCCGGATCATCGCCGGCCCACTGAGACGAAAGGTGCGGCCGACCTCGACGATCTTGCGATCGACGGACAGGATCGCGCCCATCACGCCGAGATAGATCGGGAAAAACACGCCGACGGCGATCAGCGCGACCTTGGACAGCTCGAAAATGCCGAGCCACAGGATGAACAGCGGCACCCAGGCGATCGAGGGAATCGCACGCAGCGCCTGGACGGTCGGATCGAGTAACCGCCGCGCCAGCTCCCAATAGCCCGAGATCGCGCCGAGCACGGTGCCGGCCGCGACGCCGAGCGCGAACCCGGCGCCGACGCGCTCAAGCGTTATCGCCATGTGGCGGACCAACTCGCCGCTGCGGGCGAGTTCGTTGATCGTTGACATCACCGTCGACGGCGGCGGCACCAGCCGTCCGTTGGACCAGCCGGCAGCCACCGCCCACTCCCAGGCGGCTGCCACGGTGAGCGGCAGCAGCAGGCCGAGCGCCGGACGCGTCCAGCGTCGCCACCGCGCCGCAGACTGCGGCGCAAGCGACTGTATGCTCTCGACAGGGGTGTCCAACGTCATCGTCATTGCCAAACCCTGTCCGGCCGCCGATTGCAAGACAGAAAAACGGCGAGGTCCGGCGGTCCGGTTCTCGCCATTCGGGACGAGCCGACTGACTAGAGCCTGTCCGCTTCCGATGGAGTCAGAAGCGGAGCTCTATGGTTTTGATTCGACGCGTTTTCTTTGCGCGAACCGGCAGCCATTTCGCTTGAAAACGCTCTAGTTGGCCGGCAGCGGAATCTGGTCGTCGATCAGGCCGTCGAGCGCGGCCTTGACGTCAACCTTGGCGTCGAGGACGCCAGCCTGCTGGAGCGCCAGGCCGGCCGCGAGAATGGTGTCGCGCTGGGCCTTGCCGATCTTGCCGTTCGAGATGTCGGTGCGCTCGCGCAACTGCTTCTCGACCACGTCTTTCGGCAGCTTGGTGGCGGCGATGAAGCTCGCCTCCAGCTCCTCAGGATGGGCGACCGCATATTTTCGCGCGGTCTCATACACCGCCAGCACGCGCTGCGTGATCTCGGGGTATTTTTTCAGGAACTCTTCCCGCACGTTGAGAATGCCGTAGGTGTTGGCGTCGGCGTCGCGGTAGAACAGCCGCGCGCCGTCCTGCAATTCCGCCTGCGCCATCATCGGATCGAGGCCGGCCCACGCATCAACGTCACCCCGGATCAGCGCGGTCTTGCCATCGGGATGCTGCAGCAGCACCGGCACGATGTCCTTTTCAGACATGCCGAACTTCTGCAACGCGCGCACGAGGAAGATATGCGGATCAGTGCCGCGGGTGACCGCCACGTTCTTACCCTTGAGATCGGTTACCGCCTTGATCGGCGTATCCTTGCGGGTGACGAGCGCGGTCCATTCCGGCTTCGAATAGACGTAGATCGATTTGAGCGGATTGCCGTTGATCCTCGCCACCAGCGCCGCGGAGCCGGCGGTGGAGCCGAAATCGATCGAGCCGGCGTTCAGGAACTCGAGCGCCTTGTTGGACCCGAGCGTCTGCACCCAGCGCACGGTTATGCCGTCCTTGGCGAATTCCTTTTCGACCAGGCCCTTGTCCTTCATCAGCATCGACACCGGGTTGTAGGTTGCCCAGTCGATATGAATTTCCTTCGGCGCGTCGGCGGCGAGCGCCGCTGCGGGCAAAAACGCGGCCGCAGCGATGGCGGCGAGCACGGCGCGGCGTGCGGGCTTGAACATGATAATGTCTCCTGGGGCGGTTAAATGAGGCGAGCCGTTCGGGGCAAAAAAAGCTTTCTTATGTCAAATAGTTATGATCCGCAGTCAACGAGAAAATAGATTTTCGCGAAGCTCGCGCCGGAGTACATCCTTGCTCAAAGCCGCTGGCGCGAAGGATGGATCCATCGCGTGCGGGCGACAATCTCCGATGACAGCCCTCGTGGCGTCCGTTATCCGGGTAGACGATGGACCTTGCGACGACAAATGATGCGGCCGCAGCCGCCGACGGCTTCGACACCGCCAGGATCACCGGCGACATCGATGTGCTGGCCGAAAAACACGCCGGACACGAGGATGCCTTCCGCTCTGCGGTCGCCAGGCTGTTGAAGGCCGAATTCGCCAAGGTGCTCGATGCGGCGCAGGCAAGACTCCTGCGCGATCGTCACGGGCGGCACTGCGCCGAGCGGCTTTGCTTCGTTCAGGACGAGATCATTCGACTGGCATTTTCGGCCGCGACGCGCCACCTCTACCATTCCCCGATCCCTTCCGACGGCGAGCGCATGGCGGTGGTCGCGACCGGCGGCTACGGCCGCGGCCTGATGGCGCCGGAGTCCGATCTCGATCTGCTGTTCATCCTGCCCTACAAGCAGACCGCGTGGGGGGAACAGGTCGCCGAGGCGATCCTGTATTGCCTGTGGGACATGGGCTTGAGCGTCGGTCACGCGACGCGCTCGGTCGGCGAATCGATCCGGCAGGCGCGGCGCGATATGACGATCCGCACCGGGATTCTGGAAACCCGGTTCCTCACCGGCGACCGGGCGCTTTACGACGAACTGGTCACCCGTTTCGACAGGGAAGTGATGCAGGGCACGGCGGCGGAATTCGTCACCGCCAAACTCGCCGAGCGCGAGGAACGCCATCGCCGCGCCGGCCAGTCGCGCTACCTGGTCGAGCCCAACGTCAAGGACGGCAAGGGCGGCTTGCGCGACCTGCACACGTTGTTCTGGATCGCAAAGTATGTCTACCGGGTCCACGACAGCCACGAATTGCTGGGGTGCGGGGTGTTCGATGCCCGCGAATACCGGACCTTCCGCCGCTGCGCCGATTTCCTGTGGTCGGTACGTTGCAACCTGCACTTCGCGACCGGGAGAGCCGAGGAGCGGCTGTCGTTCGACCTGCAGCGCGAGATCGCGGTGCGGCTCGGCTACACATCCCACCCCGGGATGCAGGATGTCGAACGCTTCATGAAGCACTACTTCCTGACCGCCAAGGATGTCGGCGACCTCACCGCGATCCTGTGCGCCAAGCTCGAGGACCAGCAGGCCAAGCCGGCGCCGGTTCTCAGCCGCCTGACGTCGAGACCGCCAGGCGCGGAGCTACGGCGGGTTCCGGACAACGACGACTTCATCATCGACAACAACCGCATCAATCTCGCGGCGCCCGACGTCTTCAAGCATGATCCGGTCAACCTGATCCGCATGTTCCGCCTGGCGCAGAAGCACAACCTCGCCTTCCATCCCGACGCCTTACGGACCGTGACGCGGTCGCGGCGGCTGATCAATGCGCCGCTTCGCGAGAATCCGGACGCCAACCGGTTGTTCATGGATATCCTGACGTCGCGCGACGCCGAGACCGTGCTGCGCCGGATGAACGAGACCGGGGTGCTCGGTCGTTTCATTCCCGCCTTCGGCAAGATCGTCGCGATGATGCAGTTCAACATGTACCATCACTACACGGTGGACGAGCATCTGATCCGCTGCATCGGCATCCTCCAGGACATCGAGCACGGCAACAACGACGAATTGTCGCTCGCCAGCGAGCTGATGCGCAAGATCCGGCCCGAGCACCGGCCCGTCATCTACATCACCACCCTGCTTCACGACATCGCGAAAGGCCGACCCGAGGATCATTCGATCGCGGGCGCCAGGGTGGCGCGGCGGCTGTGTCCGCGCCTCGGCTTCAACGCCACCGACACCGAGCTGGTCGCGTGGCTGATCGAACAGCATCTTGTGATGTCCAAGGTGGCGCAGTCGCGCGACCTCTCCGACCGCAAGACCATCGAGAATTTCGCCGCCGTGGTGCAGTCGGTCGAGCAGATGAAGCTCTTGACGATCCTGACCACCGCCGACATCCGCGGCGTCGGCCCCGGCGTCTGGAACGGCTGGAAGGCGCAGCTTTTGCGCACGCTTTATTATGAAACCGAGCCGGTGCTGACCGGCGGCTTCTCCGAGGTCAATCGCGCCGAGCGCATCGCGGCCGCCGAGGCCGAGTTCCGCGCCGCTTTCACCGAATGGCCCGAGCCCGAACTCGACGCCTACATCGCGCGGCATTACCCGGCCTACTGGCTCAAGGTCGATCTCGCGCACAAGATCCGGCACGCCCGTTTTCTGCGCGCCAGCGAGGGCAGCGGCCACAAGCTCAACATCGATGTCGGCTTCGATGAGGCGCGCGGCGTCACCGAGCTGACGATCCGCGCCGTCGACCATCCCTGGCTGCTGTCGATCATTGCCGGCGCATGCGCCTCGGCCGGCGCCAACATCGTCGATGCGCAGATCTATACGACCACCGACGGGCAGGCGCTCGACACCATCGCGATCTCGCGCGAATACGATCGCGACGAGGACGAGGGCCGCCGCGTCGCCCGCATCGGCGAGATCATCGAGCAGGTGCTGGAGGGCCGGCTGCGGCTGCCTGACGTGGTGCCGAGCCGCGCCGGCGGAAAGCGGCTGCGGCCGTTCGTGGTCGAGCCCCAGGTCACCATCAACAACCAGTGGTCGGACCGCCACACCATGATCGAGGTTTCGGGGCTGGACCGCCCCGGCCTCTTGTTCCAGCTCACCGCGGCAATCTCCAAGCTCGACCTCAACATCGCCTCGGCCCATGTGGCGACATTCGGCGAGCGCGCGCGCGATGTGTTCTACGTCACCGACCTGCTCGGCGCCCGGATCACGGCCCCGACGCGGCAGGCCGCTATCAAGCGCGCGCTGGTCCATCTGCTCGCCACCGGCAATACGGCGGAACATCCCGCAGTCTGAGAGCCTGGCCGGGCGCAACCCCTCAATATTGCGTTAATTTTCGGGTAACCGTCTCTTAAACCCGGAACGCTATAGCGTTTTCGAGCGAAGTGGAATCCGGTTCGCGTGAAGAAAACGCGTCAATCAAGAATCGAGAGTTTTTCACCGTTTCCATGAAACGGTGAAAGACTCTAGTACGACGGGATCGGCGTGAGCGTTGTTGCGTATGGGATGGGGACGAAAAAAGCGCGGCGGACGCAAGGAGCCGGTCTTCAGCGGATTTGCTGCGTCGCTCGCGGAACTGCGCCTCAACCCGCTTGATCGCGTCACAGTTGCCGACGATGCGCCGGCCAAACGCGCGACGCCACGCAAAGCCACCGGTGCGAATGGCGGCTCGCACAAGCCGTCGCCTGACCGGAACAGCAAAGGGCGGACGAAGAAGCGCAGGCGCGCTCGTCTGTCCCGGGTGTTCTATTGGGGCGCGGTGCTTTCTTTATGGGCGGCCATCGCCGTGATCGGCGTGGTGGTCTATGTCGGCGCGCATCTGCCGCCGATCCAGTCACTCGAAATTCCGAAACGCCCGCCGACCATCCAGATCGTCGGCGCGGACGGCAGCGTGCTGGCGACGCGCGGGGAAATGGCAGGCAGCAACGTCTCGCTCAAGGACCTGCCGCCCTATCTGCCCAAGGCCTTCATCGCGATCGAGGACCGCCGCTTCTATTCGCATTACGGCGTTGATCCGATCGGCATCCTGCGAGCGGCCGTTGCAAACATTATGCACCGGGGCGTATCGCAAGGCGGTTCGACCTTGACTCAGCAACTCGCCAAGAACCTGTTCCTGACCCAGGAGCGGACGCTTGAGCGAAAACTTCAGGAGGTCGAACTCGCGCTCTGGCTGGAGCGCAAGCACACCAAGGCGCAGATTCTCGAACTTTATCTCAACCGGGTCTATTTCGGCTCCGGCGCTTATGGCGTCGAGGCGGCCGCGCAGAAATATTTCGGCAAGCCGGCGAAGGACGTCACGCTCGCCGAGGCCGCCATGCTGGCCGGTCTGGTCAAGTCGCCGTCGCGGCTCGCGCCCGACCGCAACCCGGAAGGCGCCGAGGCCCGCGCGAAGATCGTGCTCGCAGCCATGGCCGACGCCCGTTTCATCACCGCACAACAGGCGCAGGCCGCCGCAACCCGCCCGTCCTATGCCGTGAAGCCGGCCAGCGCCGGCACGATCAATTACGTCGCCGATTGGGTCGGCGAGGTGCTGGACGATCTCGTGGGCCAGGTCGACCAAAGCATCGTCGTCGAAACCACCATCGATCCGAAACTGCAGAGCGCGGCGGAAGCCGCCGTGATCGACGAACTGGCCGCGAAAAGCGTCAAGTTCAATGTCAGCCAGGGCGCATTGGTGGCGATGACGCCCGACGGGGCGGTGCGCGCCATGGTCGGCGGGCGCAACTACGCCGACAGTCAGTTCAACCGTGCAGTGACGGCGAAGCGCCAGCCCGGCTCCGCATTCAAGCCGTTCGTGTATCTCACCGCGATCGAGGCCGGACTGACGCCCGAGACGATCCGGCAGGACGCTCCGCTCGACGTCAAGGGATGGCGGCCGGAGAACTACAGTCACGAATATTTCGGCGCGGTGACGCTGACGCAGGCGCTAGCGATGTCATTGAACACCGTCGCGGTCCGGCTCGGACTGGAGGTCGGGGCCGCGAATGTGGTGCGCACCGCGCACCGGCTCGGCATCACGTCGAAACTGGAGTCGAACGCCTCGATCGCGCTCGGCACCTCCGAGGTGTCGCCGCTGGAACTGGTCGGCGCCTACGCGCCGTTCGCCAACGGCGGATATGCCGCCAACGCCCACATCGTCGATCGCATCCGCACCGTCGAGGGCAACAAGCTGCTCTACGCGCGCGGGCAGGACGCGCCCGACCGCGTGGTCGATCCGCGCGCCGTCGCCATGATGAACACCATGATGGAGCAGACGATCATCAGCGGCACCGCGCGCAAGGCCGAGATTCCCGGCTGGACCGCCGCCGGCAAGACCGGCACCAGCCAGGATTTTCGCGATGCGTGGTTCGTCGGCTACACGGCGAAGCTCGTGACCGGGGTATGGCTCGGCAACGACGACAACACACCGACCCGCAAGGCTACCGGCGGCGGCCTGCCGGTGGAGATCTGGACGCGCTTCATGCGCGCCGCGCATCAGGGCCTGCGGCCCGAGCCGATCCCCGGCACACAGCGCAGCCCGCTTCCCGACATCGCGCAGCTCGGCCGACAGGTCGTCGCGCCGCCGGCTCCTGTCCCCGCCGCGGCTCCGGCGCCGCTCGGCAGCCGGCCTCAGCCGGGCCGATCCGACGTCCGGCCGGAAGCCGCCAGCGGACTGGACGGCTGGCTCGTCGATCGGCTGTTCGGCGGGCGATAACGACAGCGTTTTCAAGCGAAACATGTCCTCGCTCGACGCGGGGGTGGAGACCGGCTCTCATTGAAGCGGCATCGTGCTTGCTTCAGGGTTGAGCAGCGCGCTTGAGCCTGCGGTACAAGGACATCAAGGAATTTCGCGCGGGAAACGTCAAGACTGCCAATACAGGTGGCGAGGCGGATGAAGCATTCGTCAGTGCAAAGGTGCGCCGGACGCGAGCCCTTGCAGGGCGAAACCCTCAACGATACGATTCCGGCCGAAGGTATCACTGGGAGCGGAGGTCACGATGCTGGCGGAGATCAAGGAGCAGATGCCTTCCCTGGCGGCGGCAGTGGTTGTGTCAATTCTGGCGGGAATAATAATGTACGCGCTGGGCTATTCGGCGCTGATGTACACCGAAGTGCTCCTCCTCCTCGAGACGCTGATGTACGTGGTACAGGCGGGCTATTCGGCGCTGAAAGCGATCTTCCTCGGGATCGTGGTCTTCGGACTTCTTCTCGCCTTTCTTCTGCCAATCTTGATGGTGCTATGGCGGCAAATCCAGAAGAGGAAGCGAACCGTGCTCTCGGACGCCTCAGGCCCGACACCTCAGCCCTCATCCAGCGCTACGGACGCAACAACAGACGCATACACCTTCGCGCCCCAATCACCGCAGGACAGCGGGTCTCCTCCCCTGACAGAAGCTCCAGACCACCAAGCAGACGCCAGCGTGGATAAACGACCTCATCAGCGACCAGACTGACGACATCAATGCGCGGCGTGACGGCAAGACGAGAACCAAGGCTCCATTGGGCAACAGCCGTTGACGAGTGGTCCCTGGCTTGCCTCAAGGCCGTTCGGCTCTAGCGTTTTCGAGCGAAGCATATCCTCGAGCTTGACCCGGGCGATGGATGCCTGTTCGCATAAATAAAACGCGTTAAATCAAAATCCTAAAGCTCGCTTCTGATTCATCAGAAACGGACTCCCAGCTCCTCCCCAACGACAGGAAGATGGTCAAGGCTCATAACTTCCCATGAACGCCCATGAATGGTTGTCGAACGTGACGCTGTCCTTATCAGCCGCGCCATGCGAACGGCACTGCTACCCACCGTCGTTTCTCGGTCTGGCAACCGCAACTCACTGTCAGGACTTAATTTCCTGAGAGGCAATGCTTCTACAAAATGCTTCTACAAGTTGATGGTGCCCAGGAAAGGACTCGAACCTTCACGACCTTGCAGCCACTGGCACCTGAAGCCAGCGCGTCTACCAATTCCGCCACCTGGGCACGGACCGGGTTAGTAGGCATCGGCCGCGCGCTTGTCAAATCCCTGAATCGGCATCCGAATAGCCGGCCGTCGCGTTTTCGGGTGAAGCATGTCCTCGGGCTTGACCCGGCACCGGTTCGCGTCAAGAAAACGCGTCAAAAAGCCCTTCCGGCTCCGGTCATCGCGCCGGTTGACGGGCCGCGGAGCGGCGGAATATCTCTGTTTCTGACCTGATACCAGCATCCTTGAGGATCAGACCATGGCATCGAATACGGACACCCTCGTCACGGTTTTCGGAGGCTCGGGCTTCCTTGGGCGGCATGTGGTTCGCGCACTTGCCAAGCGAGACTATCGTATCCGGGTCGGGGTCCGGCGCCCCGAACTGGCCGGACACCTTCAGCCACTCGGCAAGGTCGGCCAAATCCATGCCGTGCAGGCCAATCTGCGCTATCCGGCGTCGGTCCGTACCGCGATGCGCGACTCACATGTAGCGATCAATCTGGTCGGCATCCTGAGCAAGAGCGGCGCGCAGACCTTCGACGCCGTGGTGGCCGAGGGCGCTGCGACGGTGGCAAAGGCGGCCGCGGCCATGGGCGCGCGCATGGTGCATGTCTCGGCGATCGGCGCCGACGCCAGGTCGGCTTCGGCTTACGCCCGCGCCAAGGCTGCCGGCGAAAAAGCGGTGCTGGCGGCAGTGCCGTCCGCGACCATCCTGCGGCCATCGGTGATATTCGGCGCCGAGGACCAGTTCGCCAATCGCTTTGCCGCCCTCGCGCGTATGTCGCCGGTGCTGCCGTTGATCGGCGGCGCGACCAGGATGCAGCCGGTCTATGTCGGCGATGTCGCAACCGCGATCGCGGAGGCGGTCGACGGCCGGACCAAGGCGGGCGCCGTGTATGAACTCGGCGGTCCGGAGGTGCTGACGATGCGCGAGATCTGGCAGATCGTCCTGCGCGTCATCGGGCGCGAGCGGATGCTGGTGCCGCTGCCATTCATCGCCGCCCGATTCCAGGCGATGTTTTTGCAGTTCGCGCCGGGCGCGCTGAAACTGACGCCGGATCAGGTCACGATGCTCAAGACCGACAACATCGTCTCGGAAGCGGCGACCACTGCAGGCCTGACGCTCCAGGGGCTCGGAATCTCGCCGGACTCGATGGAGGCCGTGGTGCCGCAATATCTCTGGCGCTTCCGCAAGACCGGCCAGTTCGCGCCGAAGGGAGCGTGAGGCCTGCGCCTAGAGCTGTCACCGTTTCATGGCGTCGTTTTTTCATGGCGTCGCTTTGTGACAGACTTTTCCTCTTTTGCCCCTCGCGTCGGGGGTTACGGGGTCCCCACATCCGCGGGGACGACGGTTTGGTGAGGAATTACCATCCCAGCGCCAGCGCGATCAGGCCGAGCGTGCCGACGATCACCCGCCACCACGCGAAGAAGGTAAAACCGTTGCGCGTGACGTAACTCAAAAATGCCTTCACCACGACGATCGCGGTGATGAACGACACCACGAATCCGATCGCCACGATCCCGAGATGTTCGGTCGTCATGTCGGCGCGGCTCTTGTAGAAATCATAGACGAAGGCCCCGATCATGGTCGGGATCGCGAGGAAGAACGAAAACTCAGCCGCGGCGCGCTTGTCGGCGCCGAGCAGCATCGCCGAGACGATGGTGGCTCCTGAACGCGACACGCCGGGAATCATCGCCACGCATTGCGCGATGCCGATCCAGATGTACATCGGCAGCGGAAAGGTGGTGGCGTCGTGTTCGCGCGGTTTGTGGTCGAGTTGATCGACCCACATCAGGACCGCGCCGCCGACGATCAGCGAAAAACACACCACCCACGGATTGAACAGCAATTCCTTGATGTACCTGCCGGCGAGCAATCCAACGATCACGGCCGGCATGAAAGCCGCAAGCACACCGATGACGAAACGCCGGTCCGCGGCATTGGTGAACATGCCGAGCGCGATCCGCCACAGCTTCGCAAAATAGATAACGACAATCGCAAGGATCGCGCCGAGCTGGATCAGCACCGTGAACGTGTTCCAGAAATCTCCCGCACCGAGATCGAAAAAGCGTTCCGCCAGCAACAGATGACCGGTCGATGACACCGGCAGGAATTCGGTGACGCCTTCGATGATGCCGAGAATGACGGCTCTGATCGCATCGGAAAACATGAAATTACTGCTCCGAATCGCATTCGACGCCAGACGGCAGGCTCTTCTCGCTTATTCGCCGCATCGTCGCAATGGCGAAATTGCGCATGATCCGCCCGTCCATGGCGGGCCGGTCCGCGTCCACCCGCAAATCACTTCAAAGACCCGCTCCGCCGCCGCGCGCAAAACGTTTGCGGATGCGCGAGAGCAATCCGTCGCAAACGTCGCGGTAAGCCTGCATGCGCTGCTCGCGGTTGCCCTCGATGGCGGTCGGATCCGGCGTCGGCCAGTATTCGACCTCGGCGGCGATGGTGCGGGTCAATTCCAGGGCCTTGTGGTGAGCCTCCGGCGACAGCGTGATGATGAGATCGAAATTGAGGCCTTCCCAGTCCTCGAGCTGCTCGAACGTCATCGGCCGGTGTTTCGAAATGTCCTGGCCGAGTTCGGCCATCACGGCGACGGCGAACGGATCCGTTTCGCCCTTCCTGACGCCGGCGGATCGCACATACAGGGTTCTCGGAAACATGTGCTGCAACAGGCTCGCCGCCATCGGCGAGCGCACGCTGTTGAGTTCGCAGGCGAACAGAACCGACTGCGGCCTGTGCACGCGCGACGGCGCGTCCATGCGCTCAAACCGCTTTCGTTTCGCGCGCGCCTTCCGCGCAACCGTTTCGCATGACGCGCGACGACAGCTGGTGCTCCCTGTTCAAAACCATCGCTAACCCTTCCAGTGCAGCACGGAAATCAACGTGAACAGCCGCCGCGCGGTCTCGAAGTCGACGCGGACCTTGCCGTTCAGCCGCTCCTGCAGCGTGCGCGAGCCTTCGTCGTGGACGCCGCGGCGACCCATGTCGAGGGCCTCGATCCGGTCGGGCGTCGCGGTCCGGATCGCCTGATAGTAGCTGTCGCAGATCATGAAGTAATCCTTCACGATCCGCCGGAACGGCGTCAGCGACAACAGGTGCGTCACCACGGGGGCGCCGTCTTCGCGCCGGATGTCGAACATCAGGCGGTTGCCGGTGATCGCGATGTGCAACGTGAACGGACCGCCGCCCGCGCCTTCCGGCGCGAACAGATTCTCTTCCACGAGATCGTAGATTGCCACTGCTCGTTCATGCTCGATATCCGGCCCGGAACGCCCGATCGACTCCTCATCAAGCGTGACCGCCACGATACGATTCCGGGAATCTTCCTTTGGTGGGGACTTGCTCATTGCTTAGCGGTCCAGTTCCAACATTCGCATCCCATTTCGGTGAAGTTCCTCTGCGAATTTGGAATTTAAAACCTCGGTGCGGCGAGAGGCGAATGTCAAACTCGCTCCCTTAAGAGCCTTTCCGCTCCTGATGGAATCAGAAGCGAGGCTCTGTGTTTTCGACACGCTGTCTTTACGCGAACCGGCAACCACTTCGCTTGAAAACGCTCTAGTTGAGGCGCACTCCGACCGAACGGGCATGAGCGTCGAGGCCTTCGGCCTTGCCCAGCGTCATCGCCGCCGGCCCCAGCGCCCGCAACTGGTCCGGCCCGCATTTGAGGATCGACGTCCGCTTGAGGAAGTCAAGCACGCCGAGGCCCGACGAAAAGCGCGCCGAGCGCGCCGTCGGCAGCACGTGATTGGAGCCGCCGACGTAATCGCCGATCGCCTCCGGCGTATGCGGCCCGATGAAGATCGCACCGGCATTGCGGATCCGCGCGGCGAGGCCTTCGGGATCTGATGTCATGATCTCCAGATGCTCGGCGGCGATGGCGTCCGCGAGCGTCACGGCCTGATCGAGGTTCTCCACGAGAATGACAGCGCCGAAATCGTTCCATGAGGCCCGCGCGATCTCCGCCCGCGGCAGCGTCGCGAGCTGCGCTTCGACCGCACGCTCGACATCGGCGGCGAGTGTCGCGCTGTCGGTGATCAGGATAGATTGCGCGCTGGCATCGTGCTCGGCTTGCGCCAGCAGGTCGGCTGCGATCCAGTTCGCATTGCCGGTGGCGTCGGTGATGACGAGCACTTCCGAGGGACCGGCGATCATGTCGATGCCAACCTTGCCGAATACCTGGCGCTTGGCGGCCGCGACATAGGCGTTGCCGGGTCCCACGATCTTGGCGACCGGCGCGATCGTCGTGGTGCCGTAGGCAAGAGCGGCGACGGCCTGCGCGCCGCCGACGCGATAGATTTCGGAAACGCCGCCGAGCCGCGCCGCCGCCAGCACCAGCGGATTGATCCTGCCATCCGGCGACGGCACCACCATGACAACGCGGGCGACGCCGGCGACCATGGCCGGGACCGCGTTCATCAGCACCGACGACGGATAGGCCGCGGAGCCGCCTGGCACATAAAGCCCGACCGCCTCGATCGCGGTCCAGCGCGAGCCGAGTTCGACCCCGAGCGCGTCGATGAAGCGATCGTCCTTCGGCAGTTGACGGCGATGAAAGATTTCAATGCGATCGCGCGCCAGCTTCAGCGCATCGAGCGTCGCCGCGTCGCAAGCGTCTACAGCGGCGTCGATCTCGGCGGCGGTAAAGCGCAGGCCGTCGGCATCGACGGAAAGCCGATCGAACTTGCGCGTCGCCTCGATCAGCGCCGCGTCGCCCCGCGCCTTGACGTCCTCGACGATGGCGCGGGTGGCGGCTTCGATATCGGCCGAAACTTCCCGCTTGGTTGCGAGAAACGCCTTGAAGCGCGAGGCAAAGTCGGCGCTGCGGCTATCGATGCGGATCGGCATGAGGATGTTTTCCGGCAAATAACAAGAACAAGGCTCGTCACGAGGACAGGGCTCAATGGCGCGACCCTAAATCGCCGTCAACCCTTTGTGGCGGCGGACGAACCTATAAATTCCAATCCGGCTCCGGATGCCGCGGGATGATCCCCGCTTTAGTCCCGGATCCGTTCGATCGAGGCGCCGCACGCCGAAAGTTTTCTCTCCAGGTGCTCGAAGCCGCGATCGAGATGGTAGACGCGGTTGACCATGGTCTCGCCTTCGGCGGCGAGCCCCGCGATCACCAGCGACACCGAGGCGCGCAAGTCCGTCGCCATCACCGGCGCGCCGCGCAGCGTCCCAATGCCCTCGATGGTGGCGGTCTCGCCGTCGAGATGGATGCGCGCCCCGAATCGCGCCAGCTCCTGCACGTGCATGAAGCGATTCTCGAAGATGGTCTCGGTGATGCGGGACGCGCCCTTGGCGCGCGTCATCAGCGCCATCAACTGCGCCTGAAGGTCGGTGGGGAAGCCAGGAAACGGGGCGGTCGAGACCGTCACCGGGTCGATGCCGGCGCCGTTGCGGGCCACCCGAATACCTTCGTTGTTCGGCGTGATGACGGCGCCCGCCTCGCTCAGCACATCGAGCGCGGATTGCAGCAGTTCGGGACGCGCGCCGCGCAGCAGCACCTCGCCTCCGGTCATCGCCACCGCCATCGCATAGGTGCCGGTCTCGATCCGGTCGGGCAGCACGGTGTGCCGCGCGCCGCCGAGCTTGCCGACGCCTTCGATGAGGATCCGCGGCGTGCCCGCGCCGGAAACCCGCGCGCCCATTTTATTGAGGCAGTCGGCGACGTCGGCGATCTCCGGCTCGCAGGCCGCGTTGGTGATGACGGTGGTGCCCTTGGCCAGCGTCGCAGCCATCAGCGCGACGTGGGTGCCGCTCACGGTCACCTTGGGGAAATCCACCTCGCCTCCCCGCAGGCCGCCGGGCGCCTTCGCGATCACATAACCGCCGTCGATCGAAATCTCGGCACCGAGCTTTTCCAGCGCGACGATCAGGAGGTCAACCGGGCGGGTGCCGATGGCGCAACCGCCCGGCAACGACACCTTGGCCTCATGCATCCGCGCCAGCAGCGGGGCGATCACCCAGAAACTCGCCCGCATTCGCGAAACCAGTTCGTACGGCGCCGTGGTGTCGATGATGTCGGCGGCCGAAATGTGCAGGGTCTGTCCCTGATATTCGTGATCGCCGGGGCGCTTGCCCGCCGACATGATATCGACGCCGTGATTGCCAAGGATGCGCTGCAACTGCGCGACGTCGGCGAGTCGCGGCACGTTGTCGAGGATCAGCGTCTCCTCGGTCAAAAGCGCCGCGATCATCAAAGGCAGCGCCGCGTTCTTCGCGCCCGAAATCGGAATGGTGCCGTTGAGCTTGTTGCCGCCGACGATGCGAATGCGATCCATGCCGATTCCTGTTTTCAATGCATGAAGTATAGGGCAAATCGCCCCGCGCTCCAAAACATGGAAAATTATGGCGATATAGGGGGCTCAAGGCGCATTGGCTTCGGATAAAGCAGGCTTTCGCGGCAAGCTGATCAAACCTTGCCCCGCCGCCCACCGGAGAAACGATGGGCTTCGATGTCAATCGCCCTGACACTCCGAGTCGGATTTGTCCGCATTGCCGGCTGCAGCCTGATCGGCGCGGCCGCGGGATTGCAATTTCCGCCGCTTGAGGTTTTCGCGCAGCGCAGCGCGCAACCGCATCTCGCGCCTCGCATCTTCTCCGTTGCGATCCGTATCCGGTTTGTCGCTCATGGCGTCCCTCGGCTTGCGTGTCCGGGCATGCCCGGTCTGATTCGCCAGCCTCAGTGGAATGACGATCGCAACATATACGCCGGTGCTCTTGCCGCAACCGACGGCTGCCGGCCGGCACGCCGGCGCCTTTCCTTGTCCGCTTGCCTTGTCCGCTTGCGCGTCTTCCGGCCTTGTGGCAAGGATCGGCCCACCCTGCGGGCCTTTATTCAAGCTGATTCCCGCATTGGGGCTTGCTGCCGTAGCTCAGTGGTAGAGCACTCCATTGGTAATGGAGAGGTCGACAGTTCAATCCTGTCTGGCAGCACCATTTTTCTCGGAAAAGCAAAGCGCACCTGCAAAAACAGGCCCGGATTTCCGACCGAGCGAGAAAAAGATTTCCCGCGAGAACCGCCGCGGTCAATTTTCGCCTAGATTCCGCAGGTTAAGGCTCGATTCAGATTTGGGCAAGGTATTGTTAAACAACCAAGTTACGTGGTTCCACAAGGAGTTAGGAACCTTCCAAGTGTGTCCTCTCGGTGACAGCTTTTTGCCCAGAATCGTTTAGGGTCCGACTGACGGGGCCGACCAACGGTTGCTCGGATATAGACTTCCTGGAGAACATAAAATGAGAAAAATCCTGCTCGCCTCTGTGGCAATCATCGGTTTTGGCGCAATCGTGCCGGCACAGGCCGCCGATCTTGCTGCCCGGCCCTATACCAAAGCGCCGGCCTATGAACCCGCGCCGATCTACAACTGGACCGGGTTCTACATCGGTGGTCACGTCGGCGGCGCCTTCGGCGGCGACAACAACTTTTACTCCCCCGGCTTCACCTACAATGGCAGCAACGACGGCGTGTTCATGGGCGGTGTGCAGGCCGGCTACGACACCCAGTTCTCAGCCAACTGGGTCTTCGGTCTGGAAGCCAATTACAGCTTCCTCGACACCGGAAGCTGGTTCGCCAACCGTGGCCTCGGCTCGGTGACCGGCCGGCTCGGCTACACCTGGGGTCCGGCGATGCTGTACGTCAAGGGCGGCTACGGCTGGGCTGACTCGCGCTACACCAACGGTTTCGCCGGCGACGGCGGCCGCGACGGCTACACCGTCGGCGGCGGTCTCGAATACCTGTTCACCCAGAACTGGTCCGGCAAGATCGAATATCAGTACTACGATTTCGGGAATGTGCACTACGACTTCTTCGATGGCCTCAATAACCACTACGTCGGCAGCTTCCGCAACGACGAGCATACCATCAAGGTCGGCCTGAACTATCGCTTCAACTGGGGCGCTCCGCTCGCTCCGCATGCTCCGGGGTACTGAGTTTTCCTGACCCCTGGCGGTTTCGAATCCTGAGAGAAAGGCCGGCATTTGTGATGCCGGCCTTTTTATTTATTTCGCAAACTGCATTTCGCATCGACAGGCCCGTGGGCGATGCGGGATTGTCGCGACAGGCGACCCGCATGACCTCCGGCGCGATGATCCGGATCAAGCCACCACTTCATAAATGCGATGGCCTCCCATAAACAGGAGGATGTCCTCATTCGAATTCGCGGCGGGTCGTGGTATCTTCGCGGCCGCGGACGGCCGTTTCAAAGCCGGTCGCCCGCATAACGCTGCAACACGGGGTTGGCGACATGGATACGGCATCGGTTTCGTTCGGCGGCGGTGACGAACTGTGCTTGCAGCCGCGCCGCGACTGGACACGATCCCAGGTCGAGACACTCTATAATCTCCCTTTCGCGGATCTGATCTTTCGGGCGCAGACCATTCATCGGCAGAACTTCGATCCCAATCACGTCGAGACCGCGAGCCTGCTCAGCATCAAGACCGGCGGCTGTCCGGAGGATTGCGGCTACTGTTCGCAGAGCGCGCATTACAATTCCGGGGTCAAGGCCACGAAGTTGATGGACCATGAGGCGGTCATCGAGACCGCGCGACGGGCAAGAGACGCCGGCGCCAGCCGGTTCTGCATGGCGGCGGCGTGGCGCAATCCGAAGGACCGCGATCTCGACCGGGTCTGCGACATGGTCCGCGCCGTGAAGGAACTCGGTCTGGAGACCTGTGCGACGCTGGGCATGCTCACGCCCCATCAAGCCGGGCGGCTGCATGAGGCGGGACTCGATTTCTACAATCACAACGTCGACACCTCGCCCGAATTCTACGGCAAGATCATCACCACGCGCACGATGCAGGATCGCATCGACACGCTCGCCCATGCGCGGGAGGCCGGGCTCAAGGTCTGCTGCGGCGGCATCATCGGCATGGGAGAGCAGGTCGGCGACCGCCTCGGCATGCTGCTGCTGCTGGCCAACCTGCCCGCGCATCCTGAAAGCGTCCCCATCAATATGTGGAACGAGGTCGAAGCGGTCCCCGTCAACGACACGGCGGTGCGGCCCGACCCAATCGCGCTGGTGCGCATGATCGCGGTGGCGCGGATCATGATGCCGAAGAGCGTGGTCCGGCTGTCGGCGGGCCGGCAATACATGACCGACGAATTGCAGGCGCTGTGCTTTTTGGCCGGCGCCAACTCGATTTTCATCGGCGATGTTCTGCTGACCACGAAAAATCCGCAGACCGCGCGTGACGCCGCGCTGCTCGATCGCCTCGGCATCAGGTCCCGGCTGGATGACGCGAAGGCGTCCGCCCCCCGGCAGCGATCTCCTTCCGGAAGCGACGTCCGGGCCGGACCGGTCTGATACGCGTCCGCAGCGGGCCGGCGACCGCGATTGATTTGCGCTGAAGCAAATGAACGGCGATTTTTAACCCTCAAACCGCCGTATTGGCGAATTCCGGCTCGACAGCCCGGCTGGAAAGGCTCTAAAAAGACTTGATCGGTCCGGCGTCCCGGGCTTTTTTCCGGATGTAGTCATGGATTATAGCAAGTTCTTCAGTAACGCGCTGGATCGCCTTCATAACGAGCGGCGCTACCGTGTTTTCGCTGATCTTGAGCGTGTAGCCGGCCGGTTCCCCCACGCCACGTTGCACACCTCCGCTGGGCCGCGCAACGTCGTCATCTGGTGTTCCAACGATTATCTCGGCATGGGTCAACACCCGAAGGTGGTCGGCGCCATGGTCGAAACCGCGACCCGCGTCGGCACCGGCGCAGGCGGCACCCGCAACATCGCCGGGACCCACCATCCGCTGGTCCAGCTCGAGCAGGAACTTGCGGATCTGCACGGCAAGCCAGCGGCGCTGGTGTTCACCTCCGGCTATGTCTCGAACCAGACCGGCATTTCCACGCTTGCGAAACTCATTCCGAGCTGTCTGATCCTGTCCGACGCGCTCAACCACAATTCCATGATCGAGGGCATCCGGCAGTCGGGCTGCGAGCGGGCCGTATTCCGCCACAACGACGTCGTTCATCTTGAAGAACTGCTGCGCGCAGCCGACCCCGACCGTCCAAAGCTGATCGTTTGCGAGAGCCTTTATTCCATGGACGGCGATATCGGGCCGCTTTCGAAGATCTGCGATCTCGCCGAACGCTACGGCGCCATGACCTATGTCGACGAGGTGCACGCGGTCGGCATGTATGGGCCGCGCGGCGCCGGCATCGCGGAGCGCGACGGCGTCATGCATCGGATCGATGTCCTTGAAGGCACGCTCGCCAAGTCGTTCGGCTGCCTCGGCGGCTATATCGCCGGCAAATCCGAAATCATCGATGCCGTGCGTTCCTATGCGCCGGGATTTATCTTCACCACCTCACTGCCGCCCGCGATCTGCTCGGCCGCGACCGCAGCGATCCGGCACCTCAAGTCATCGAGCTGGGAGCGCGAACGCCATCAGGAGCGCGCGGCGCGCACCAAGGCGAGCCTGATCGCGGCCGGCCTGCCGGTGATGGTGACCTCGACTCACATCGTTCCGGTCCTGGTCAGCGACCCGGAGCGTTGCAAGCAGGCCTCCGACATGCTGCTGCATGATCACGGCATCTATATCCAGCCGATCAACTATCCGACCGTTCCGAAGGGAATGGAGCGGCTGCGGATCACGCCGTCGCCCTATCACGAGGACGCGTTGATCGATCAGTTGGCCGAAGCCCTGGTGCAGGTCTGGGAGAAACTAGGCCTGCCGTTACAGGCGAAATCGCTCGCGGCCGAGTAGCGATCTGCGCTAGCGCAGCAAAAAAGAACCGAGATAGCCGTAGATCGGAGCGAAGCGTCCGCCGTTTGTCGAACAGCGAGCCCGACCAGGGCGGATCAGCGCGCTTCAACACAAATCGCTTTATGAAGCGGAGAGCCGCCTCCGCGCGCTCGACTCTGACAACACGATCCGGATCAGATCCGCAGTGTTTTTTGCGCCGAGCTTGCCCATGATCCGTGCGCGATGAACCTCGACCGTACGCGGACTGATGCCGAGTCTGCGTCCCGCTTCCTTGTTCGAGGCGCCCCTCGCTACCTGGGACAGGACCTCGCGCTCCCGGCAGGTCAGCAGATCGCGGCCGGGAAAGTTGGCGAGCCCGTCGATCTCGCCGCCAAGCGCCTCGCGCCACACCTTCACCGCAGCGCGAACCCGCTCGACGATTATATCCGAGGAAAACGGCTTCTCCAGGAAATCGAGCGCGCCATGTTTCATGGCGTCGACCGCGGTTGCTACGTCGGCCGCGCCGGAGATCACCAGGATCGGCGCGGCGAACCGCTGAGCGGACAGCTTGCGCAGGATATCGAACCCGGTTTCGCCGGGAAGATGCAGGTCGAGAATCACGCAGCCTGGCGACACGCTCTGAACCGCCTCGAAAAACGAAGCTCCATCGCCAAAGCATTGAGCGGCATAACCCTCGATCTTCAAAAGGAGCGCCAGTGCTTCGCGCACCGACGGATCGTCGTCGATAATGAAAACCGGGACTTCCGGAACGAAGGACAGAAGCTGGCCCATCGGCGGCCCCCTCGCTGGATCACGGATGACCTTGGATCGGACCGATCCGAAATCACCACTATGATCGATTCCTGCATTTAAGAGCGGCATGCAGGCGGAATGGCTCCGCACTTCTCATCCCGCTCCGACGTCTTTCCGCTTCCCAGAACGAAGCGGCTCGCTGATTTGGCGCGACACGCTTTTTTCGCGTGGACCGGCCCTGGCTTCACTCGAAACGCTAGAGTAGATAATTAATACAACTTATACGTGTATAACTGATTCGTTCCGGTATGCAAATCATGACCTCGGCCGCGATTTCGGGCGAAGGTGTCCTTGGGCTCGATTGGGAAATGGATACGGGTTCGCGGAGGAAAACGCGTCAAAGCAAGAAGCTGGAGTCTTTCACCGTCTCGGTAGAACAGTGGATGACGCCAGGACGCAGGTGCGAGGCGCCGGCCGCCCGATTCCAGCATTTGCAGGCGGCTCATGTGTTAGAATTGGGCCGCTCGATGTCGAGCAAGGTCCCGGTGGCGTGGATCGGACATTCGCGACCCCGTTGGCAGCGAACGTGAGAAGCGCATGTCAAACCTGAAACTCCACTGGAAACCTGTACTTGCTGGTGGTTCTTTTGATTCTAACATTTGCAGAAATGTCTTCTGCAACGGGATGCAGATGTTAGAATCGCACCACTAGGCAGCGCCTGCCAGAGGAGCCAGCCGCAATGCTGCACGACTGGGGCGTGATCGCCGCCGCCATCGGCTACATCGGCTTCCTTTTCCTGGTCGCGAGCTATGGCGACCGGGCCCCCAAGTTTACCCACAGCCGCACCGGTCCGCTGATCTATCCCCTGTCGCTTGCGGTGTACTGCACATCGTGGACGTTCTTCGGCTCGGTCGGGCTCGCGACCCGAACCGGCCTTGAGTTTCTTGCGATCTACGTCGGTCCGGTCCTGTTGATCGCATTTTGCACGCCGCTCTTGCGGCGGATCATCCAGTTGGCGAAATCGCAGAACATCACCTCGGTCGCCGACTTTATCGCCGCGCGCTACGGCAAGAGCCAGGCGGTGGCGGCAACCGTCGCCGTCATCGCGATGATCGGCTCGATTCCCTATATCTCGCTTCAACTCAAGGCGGTGGCCTCCTCGCTGGGAACCATCCTGATCGATGATCAGGCGATCGCCAGAATTCCAGTGATCAGCGACATCGCCCTGGTGGTGACGATCGCGCTGGCCCTGTTCGCGGTTCTGTTCGGAACCCGTCAGACCGATGCGACCGAGCATCAACACGGCCTGATGCTGGCGATCGCGACCGAGTCCATTGTCAAGCTGGTGGCGTTCCTCGCCGTCGGCGCCTTCGTTACGTTCTGGATGTTCAGTCCCGGCGAACTGATCGAGGCCGCGATGAAATCCCCGGAGGCGGTGCGCGCCATCGAGCATACCCCGTCGATCGGCAACTTCCTGACCATGACGCTGCTGTCGTTTCTGGCGATCATGCTGCTGCCCCGGCAATTCCATGTCAGCGTGGTGGAGAACTCCCGCGACGCCGAAGTCAGCCGGGCGCGCTGGCTGTTTCCGCTCTATCTCGTCGCCATCAACATCTTCGTCGTCCCGATCGCGATCGCCGGACTCGTCACGTTTCCGTTCGGCATTATCGACAGCGACATGTACGTGCTGGCGCTGCCGATCGAGGGTCAGTCCAGACTGCTCAGCATTGCAGTGTTCATCGGAGGGCTTTCGGCGGGAACCGCGATGGTGATCGTCGAATGCGTGGCGCTGGCGATCATGGTGTCCAACGACATCGTGGTGCCATTGGTGCTGCAGCGCCGTCCGGCGTCGCGCGGCGGCCGCAGGGACTTCGGCAACTTCCTGCTGAGGACCCGCCGTCTGGCGATCTTCGCCATCATGATCATGGCGTATTTCTACTATCGCGCGCTCGGCAGCGCACAGCTCGCCGCGATCGGACTGTTGTCATTCGCCGCCATCGCCCAACTCGCGCCGGCGTTCCTCGGCGGCCTGGTCTGGCGGCGTGCGACGGCGCGCGGCGCGATGGGCGGCATGCTCGCCGGTTTCGCGGTCTGGGCCTACACGCTGTTTCTCCCGAGTTTTCTCGACGGCAGCGCCGGCGGCATGACGCTGCTGCAACACGGTCCGTTCGGCATCGCCGAACTCAAGCCGCAGGCGCTGTTCGGCGTCAACCTGCCGCCGCTCATGCACGGCGTGCTGTGGAGTCTGTCGCTGAATATCCTGACCTATGTCGCGCTGTCGCTGACGCGGCGACCCTCCTCGATCGAGCGGTTGCAGGCGGAAATCTTCGCACCCAACGCTGCGCCGTTGTCGCCCCCGTTTAGGCGCTGGCGTTCGACGGTGACGGTGCAGGACATTTTCGACGCCGTGGCCCAGTACCTCGGTCCCGACCGTGCGCTGCAATCCTTCGAGGAGTTCGCCGCCATGCGGCGCCTCAGCCTCGATCCGGCAGCGCCGGCCGCTTTCGAATTGCTGCAGCACGCCGAATACCTGATCGCGTCGTCGATCGGCGCGGCGTCGTCGCGGCTGGTGATGTCGCAGTTGCTCCGGCGCCGCACGGTGTCGGCGAAGGCGGCCTTGAAGCTGCTCGACGACGCACATGCGGCGCTCCACTTCAACCGCGAGATGCTGCAGACCGCGCTGAACCACGTGCGGCAGGGAATCGCGGTGTTCAATCCCGATTTGCACCTCATCTGTTCGAACCGGCAATTCGGAAATATTCTCGGACTGCCGCCGCAAATCGTTCAGATCGGAATTCCGCTGACCGAGATTCTTGACTTTCTCGGCACCATCGATCGCCCATCGGTCAACCGCGAGGCGGCAAAGCGGACCCGGCTGAACGCATACACGACCGAAGGTCAGCCGTATCTGGAGCGGCTCCCCGACCGCAACATCGTGATCGAGGTTCGCGCCAACCGGATGCCGGACGGCGGCCTGGTGATTACCTTCTCCGACGTGACCCCGAGTTTCGAGGCCGCCGAGGCGCTGGAGCGCGCCAACGCCACGCTGGAAAAGCGCGTGCGCGACCGCACCGAGGAACTGACCCGGCTGAACTCCGAACTCGCGCGCGCCAAGAGCAATGCAGAGGACGCCAACAACTCCAAAACCCGGTTCCTGGCGGCGGCCGGCCACGACATCCTGCAACCGCTCAACGCCGCACGGCTCTATGTCACGAGCCTGGTGGAGCGGCAGAGCGGAGGTGAGGATTCCAGGCTCGTTCAGAACATCGACGATTCACTGGAAGCCATCGAGGAAATCTTGGGCGCGCTGCTCGACATCTCCCGGCTTGACGCCGGCGCCATCACGACATCGGTCACGAGTTTCCGGGTTGGCGACCTGATGCGCTCGCTCGAAATCGAGTTCGCTCCGATCGCGCGGGCGAAACAGGTGCGGCTGACATTCGTGCCGTGTTCGCTGCCGATCGCGTCCGACCGGCTGCTGCTGCGGCGGCTGCTGCAAAACCTGATCTCGAACGCCATCAAATACACACCGCATGGTCGCGTGCTGATCGGATGCCTTCGCCATGACGAAACGCTACGCATCCATGTCTACGACACCGGCGTCGGAATCCCGATCCGCAAACGCGGCGAGATATTCAAGGAATTTCATCGGCTCGAACAGGGAGCGCGCATTGCGCGGGGCCTCGGGCTCGGGCTGTCGATCGTCCAGCGGCTGGCGCGCGTGCTGGATCACAAGATCGCGCTGGACTCAAACCGGAGCGGCGGCTCGGTGTTCTCCGTCACGGTTCCGATCGCCACGGCCGTCAATCACACCACCCATACCACCGCGGTGACCAGCAGCACGCCGCTGTCGCACGCGCCGATGAGCGGAGCCCTGATCGTCTGCATCGAAAACGATCCGGCGATCCTCGACGGCATGAAGACGCTGCTGACATCATGGGATGCGCGCGTGATCGCCGCGGTCGAGTCTGAGGCGGCAATCGAAGCGATCGAAGCGGCCGGCGGACGCGTCACCGGTCTGCTGGTCGACTATCATCTCAACCGCGGCAACGGCATCGCGACGATCCGGGAGATCCGACGGAAATTCGGCGAGACCATTCCGGCGATCCTGATCACGGCCGATCGCAGCCCGCACGTCCGCGAGGCAGCGCAGATCGAACAGGTGTCCGTCCTCAACAAGCCGCTGAAGCCGGCATCGCTGCGGGCGCTGATCGGCCAGTGGCGAAACCGGCAGATCGCCGCGGAATAAGGATGCTGTTCATTGATCTCGCGTCGGGCGGACTCGATTTGGAGCGGGATGCGGGCGGAAAACCGCTCCACACTTTTCCTCATCGCGTTCTTATCAACCCGCCGACGGTTCACTCTGACGCCACTGATCGCCGGCGATCTTTGCTGCGGCGATCACCGCCTGGGTGCGGCTCTCGACGCCGAGTTTCTGCAGGATGGCGGAGACGTGCGCCTTGATGGTCGCCTCCGACACGCTGAGCTCGTAGGCGATCTGTTTGTTGAGCAGCCCCTCCGACAGCATCATCAGCACGCGCACCTGCTGCGGGGTTAGCGTGACGAGCCGGTCGCGCAAGCGCGTCATCTCCGGATCGGCGGCGGCGGAGAGATCGACATCGGGCGGAACCCAGATATCGCCCTCGATGACCCTGAGGATCGCCGGGCGCAGTGCCTCGATCCCGAGCCGCTTCGGAATGAAGCCGGAGGCGCCGAAATCCATCGAGCGGCGGATCGTCGTCACGTCGTCGCTGGCCGACACCACCACCACCGGAATCGCCGCATACTGGGCGCGCAAATAGATCAGTCCGGAAAATCCGCTGATCCCCGGCATCGACAGATCGAGCAGGATGAGGTCGACGTCGGCTTCCCGTTCAAGCTGTGCCGTCAATTCCTCGAACGTGCCGGCTTCGCTGATTTTTGCCGGCATGATGCTCGCAATAGCCTGTCGCAACGCATCCCGGAACAGGGGATGATCGTCGGCGATCACAATATGGGTGCTGTCCGATGCGGTCATTGAATCCGTGGGCTTGCCAGGCGTTCACGTTCACTGCGATCTCAGGCCGGGGTGCGCTCCCCGGAATCATGATTGTCCCCTGCCCGAACCTGTCTTGCAAGGCGCAATGCCGGTGAATGCGTTAACGAGTTAACGCCCGATATGCCTCGCATGGTTCCTCCCGCCACGATGGGTGGCCCTGAAATCAGCGGCCGCGAAAGTCAGAAGCACGTGGCGCAATGCCGGATCGTTATACCGGGCGGGCCGCACGATTCAGATTCCGCCGGACTGATCGCGCTGAACGCGCGCGGCCATCTCGATCAGCCGCCGCCAGGCGCGCTCGACGAACGACATCACGCGATCCATGTCGCGATCGCTCGGCAATGGAACCTCGATACTGTTGCGGTTGGTGTCGGCCGATTTCCGTCCGTCGACTTTTGGCGCCGCGGCGTCGGGCTCGCCCGGCTTCGGTGATTCCGTTTTGGGCAACGCCTTCTGAACCTTGCCACTGAGGGCAGAGTCGCGCGCGGCGAGTTGCGCCCTCAGTTGCTCGTTTTCCGCCCGCAGCCGGCCGATGTCCTCGTCGAGCGCGCCATGCTGTTCCGGCAAGGTGTCGCACGTCCAGCCGTTGCCCCTGTCCGCGCAATGCGAGACTACGCCGGTCTGGGTGTCCAGCCTGACGAAGCCGCCGCTCGTCGGCGCGAGGGTATAGCGACCCTTCTCCGTATCCGGCGTCGCTTGCGCCAGCGCCGGTGCAGCGAAGCAGGCGAGGGTCGCTGCGATCGCAGAAATCCGCAATAATCCGGGAAGCCGCGTGACTGCGCTCATGCTTTGCTCCGTCAGTGCCGATCGCTCCGCCAGCGGACCAGAGCGCGTCGAGACATTCTCGAGCTATTGCGCCACTTGTCCGATTTCAACGCAACCAGCCAAATGCGATTCGGACCCCTTGCGCCGCAAACCATGGCTGGCGGCCCGGAAGGCGGACCGCGCGACCGCTGGCACCGGACGTTACGCCGCCGACAACATCGGGGCTCCCTGAGCGAGACCGCGATTTATAGAATTTTCGCATACATTCCAGTATCTTATAGAGCAACTCCGGCCCCGGCCCAGATGCGTCGAGGTGGAGAAAAGCGCGAGTCTGGCCAACTGCCGCCTTGCACGATTCCCAGGATGCCCTGCCCTCGACGTCCCGGCATCATGGCAGAAGCGGGAACCCATGAGGGTCTGCGCGCCGCAAGAGTCCGCTTTCGCAGCGCGGCAACTGGGCGCAGCCGGTTCGATTTTCCGGAATAAAATCAGTTAATTCAACGATATAGGCAGTTGCGGCATAATCTTGACTTGACCTGTGGCCGTCAGTATGGTCCGCGCGGCTTTTGAGGGTAACGGGCGTTATTTCCTGAGATCGCGGGCGTTGGTGTCGGGTGTCGAGAGCATGGCTGACGGCACGGACAAAAACAGTAGCGAGAATGGAGATCGCGAGCATTCGGCTCCCGACGAAGCTGCGCTTTCCGCAAGGCTCGGAAATCTCGATCAGCGGCTGTCCCGACTTCGGGGCGCCTCCAAGAACGAGACTGACCAATCCGGAGATGGAAGCGGAAACGGAGCCGCCAGAGCCTCGGCGATGGCGCGTGGTTTCCGCCTGTCCTCCGAGTTGATCGCGGGCGTTGCCGTCGGAGCGGTGATCGGCTGGGGATTCGACCGCTTGCTGTCGACCTCGCCCTGGGGGCTGATCGTGTTTTTCCTGCTCGGCTTCGTGGCCGGCGTGATCAACGTGATGCGGTCGGCGGGCGTGATCCCCGAGCAGACTGACCGATGACGGATGGCTGCCGAGACGACTGAGTTGCTTGAACGCCGGCCAGCCGGCAGACCGAAAGTTGCACGCGGATGATGGACCCGATCCACCAGTTCAACATCGAGAAGATTTTCACGATCGGCCATATCGGCGGGCAGGAAATCGCATTCACCAATTCCTCCGCCTACATGCTGCTCGCCGTGGTGCTGACGTCGCTTCTGATGCTGGCCACCGGCCGCAAGCTCGTGCCCGGACGCATGCAATCCATCGCCGAGATCAGCTACGAATTCGTCGCCGATACCATCCGCACCACCGCCGGCAAGGACGGGATGAAGTTCTTCCCGTTCGTGTTCTCGATCTTCATGCTGGTGACCGTCTCCAATCTGGTCGGCATCATCCCCTACACCTTCACGATCTCAAGCCACATCATTGTCACGGCCGCGCTGGCGTTCCTCGTCTTCTTCACCGTGCTGATCTACGGCTTCTACAGAAACGGCCTGAGATTTTTCAAACTCTTCGTGCCGTCCGGAATTCCGGTCGTGATCCTGCCGCTGGTGGTGGCGATCGAGGTGATCTCGTTCCTGTCGCGGCCGGTCTCGCACAGCGTGCGTCTATTCGCGAACATGCTGGCCGGCCACATCACGCTGAAGGTATTTGCGAGTTTCGTCACCATGCTGGGCGCCATGGGCATCGTCGGCGTGTTCGGTGCCGTGCTGCCGCTGGCGCTGGTGGTGGCGCTCACCGCGCTCGAACTGCTGGTCGCATTCCTTCAGGCCTACGTCTTCACGATCCTCACCTGCATCTACATCAACGATGCCATCCATCCCGGTCACTAGACCGGTTTCCGCAACCTCGAAGTCACTCTCACAAGCCTCAGCAAGGAGTTTGTTCTATGGATCCGATTGCCGCGAAGTATATTGGCGCTGGTATTGCCTGCATCGGCATGGGTGGCGCCGGCGCCGGCGTGGGCATCATCTTCGGCAACTACCTTGCCGCAGCGGTGCGCAATCCCTCGGCTGCCCAGGGCCAGTTCGGCAACCTGATTTTCGGCTTCGCCGTGACCGAAGCGCTCGGCATCTTTTCGCTGCTGATCGCGCTGCTGCTGCTGTTCGCTCTTTAAGATCACTGACTGGCTGACGGGACCCGGAAAAAGCCGGATCCCGATCGACCGCAGAGGAGAAGCCCGTGGCTGAGAGTCATGGCAACGCACAGGGCGCGACGGCCCATACCGAGGCTGACGGTGGGCACAAGGCTCCGTTCCCGCCGTTTCAGAAGGACACATTCGCGTCCCAACTGGTGTCGCTGACGATCGCGTTCGTTGCGCTCTATCTGATCTCGTCGCGGCTGGCCTTGCCCCGCGTCCGCAAGACCATCGATGACCGGCAGAACACGATCGAGGGCGATCTCGCGGAAGCGCAAAAGCTGAGAGACCAGTCCGACGCTGCTTTGAAGGCCTACGAGGCCGACCTCGCAGCCGCGCGGACCCGCGCGCAGGCGATCGGCAACGAGACCCGCGAGAGGCTGAACGCAGCGGCCGACACCGAGCGCAAGGCTCTCGAAGCACAGTTGTCCGTTAAACTCGCCGACGCTGAGAAGGCCATCGCCTCGACGCGGTCGGCGGCGATGAGCAACGTCCGCGGCATCGCGAGCGATGCGGCAACGGCGATCGTGCAGCAACTGACCGGCGCAACGCCTGACAAGAGCCTTGTCGACAACGCCGTCGAAGCCTCGATGAAGGGATGACGACCATGTTTGCCGAGCCGGAAACCTGGGTTGCCATAGCCTTCCTGATCCTGATGGGCGTCTTCGCCTATGTCGGCGTGCACCGCACGGTGCTGTCCGCGCTCGACCGTCGCAGCGCTCGTATCAAGTCCGAACTGGACGATGCGCGGCGCCTGAAGGATGAAGCCACCAAGCTGCTCGCGGACTACAGGGCCCGCCACGCCAGCGCCGAGCGTGAGGCGCAGGACATCATCGCTTCGGCGAAAGCCGAGGCCGAGCGCATCGCGGCAGAAGCAAAGGGCAAGATGGAAGATTTTGTCGCGCGCCGCACCAAAACTGCGGAAAGCAAGATCGCGTTGGCGGAAGCCCAGGCCGTCGCCGACGTTCGTTCCGCCGCTGCGGATGCAGCGGTTGCCGCCGCCTCCGCCATCCTGTCGAAGTCCGTGAAGGGACAGGTCGCCGACGACCTGCTCGCCAAGGGCGTCAGCGAGGTTCGCGCCAAGCTGAACTGAGTTTATTCAGATCCCACGACAAGCCGGCGCAATCATTTTGCGGCGGCTTTTTTCTTGCGCGTGAGAGGGGAACGCCTCGACCGGCCATGACGTGTGTTGAGGGCTTTTTCAACTGCACCCGCGCGCTTGATTATCTTCGCTTGCCGCGGGAGCGCGGCTCAGGCTTCAGCGCCTGCGGGTCGAACCCGATGTAAAACACATATCGATCGGCGGCAGAGCCTTGCGGCACCGGATAGACGATGTCGCTCGACACGAAACTGTACGTCCCGCCTTCGTCGCCCGACAGGTTTACCGTGACCGTATAGGCCTTGGTGGCGATGGTTTTCGAGGAGACGCCATCCTCGACGACCGCGACGCGCAACGGCACCTCCACCGTCGGCGGCGCGCCCGCCGGCCCCACGATGACGCGCCCCTGAATACCCACCTTGATCGCGATCTGATGGGTGTCGGTGTTGTAATCGCATTCTCGCGCGGTCTCGCCGATAGTCGCCTGGTAGCGGAGGTCCGGGCCGCTTGCAGCCTTGCCTGGCAGGCCGACCGCATATGTCGATGCACCGGAACGGATGGTCACGGGCGGACAGGTGAGGTCGTCCGGCGCGGAAGCCGTCGTACCCGATGCAGGCGCCCGCTCCGGCTGCGAATGGATGCCGAACAGGCTCTTGAAACGATCGCCAAGCGATTGCGATTGCGCCGGCGCGACCGCGACAATGCAGCATGCTGTTGCCGCGGCCGCCAGACGAAACGGAAAGCGTCGTGGTTGCCCGGCGTCACCCGGTCCACGCGCTTCGGTCGAATCCGCAACAGGAGCCATTCGCGCCGTCCGATCATTGTTTCCACGCGGCGGCTTTATAGCAAGGCAATGACGGAAATCCCAAGGCGCAAAACGGCCGCACAACACCCCGTTTCTGTCGAGCGAGATGCGTTTGCGTGGCTCTGGCCCCCTGTTCACGCAGATATGAAATGCAGCGCGCTCGGACCTGCGCTCACACGACGCAGGCGAACCGCTCAGTCGTGAAAATCATCGTGCAGCATCCCGAACAGCAGGTGATCCTGCCAGATCCCGTTGATGCAGAGATAGCGCCGCGCAAGTCCCTCGCGCGTGAAGCCGCACTTTTCCAGCACCCGGATCGAAGGCGCATTGCTGGGAATGCAGGCAGCCTCGATGCGATGCAGGTTCAGTTCGCCAAACAGCGTCGGCAGCAATACCCGCAGCGCTGCGGTCATATAGCCTCGTCCCGCATAGGGTTCGCCGATCCAGTATCCGATGGTGCCGGCCTGCACGATGCCGCGCCGGACGTTGGCAAGCGTGACTCCGCCCAGCATGACGCCATCGGATTCGCGGAGCACGATGAACGGATAGGATCTGTCGCCGGCGATATCCTCCGCGTAACGGCGCAGTCGTCGCCGGAAGCCGGCGCGGGTCAGGTCATCCGATGGCCAGATCGGTTCCCAGGGTGTCAGATAGGCCCGGCTGTATTCGCGAAGCTGCACCCATTGCTGAAAATCGGCCGCCTCAGGCGCACGCAGCAACAGGCCGCGTCCCCGCGGCATGAGCGACGGCGCACTGGATGGCAAACGAAACAGAGCCATGGCGTTCCCCGATACAGAACTCGTCAGCCCTGACCTCGCGCATGATCCCGAAAATGGGAACCGTTTTCGAACATAAGATCATGCCCGATCCAAAATAAGGCTAGAGCCGTTTCTACTTCTGATGGAATCGGAAGCGGGCTCCAGGATTTTGATTTGATGCGTTCTTCACGCGACCGGCAAATCCATCCTCAGGCCGAGCCCGAGGACATGCCTGGCTTTGAAACTGCTAGACGCTGTTCAGACTCCATAGCGTTTTCGAGCGAAGTGGATACCGGTTCGCGTGAAGAAAACGCGTCAAATCAAGAGCCTAGAGCCTTTTCATTGTTTCCCTGAAACGGTGAAAGACTCTAGTGAAGCAGCGCTCTCGCCTTCGACTGCGCCAATCCTTCCGCAAAAGTCACCGCCCTGTCCAGCCCCCTGCCGCTGCCGAGCGCGACGACCGCGGGACGGCTGCGCTTCAGCAGACTGCGCGCCGCGTCACGGGTTGATTCGATGTTGACGGCATCGATCCTGGCTATCAATTCCGTCGCGCTCTGCGGCCGCCCATAGACCAGCATGTGACGCGCCAGTTGTTCGGCACGGGCGCTGCAACTCTCCAGCGCCATCAGCAATCCGGCTTTCATCTGCGCTTTCGCACGCGCGATTTCCGCCTCGGTCAGCGTCTCCACCGCCTCGCTGATGACGTCGACGACGACTTTCATCATTTCCGGCGCATCGCTCGGATCGGTGCCGGTGTAGAGCCCGAAGAATCCGGTGTCGGCGTAGGGCGCATGAAAAACATAGATCGAGTAGCACAACCCGCGCTTCTCGCGGACTTCCTGAAACAGCCGCGAGGACATGCCGCCGCCGAGGATGTTGGCGAACACCTGCAGCGGGAACAGCGAGCGGTCGGTCTGCGACAATCCCTCCAGCGCCAGCGTCAGATGCGCCTGTTCGAGGTCACGATGCACCACCCTGGAGCCGCCCTCGCCAAATTTCGCTGCTTGCGGCTTCGGCGCCGGCGCGGCATCGAAGCCCGTGAAACGCCGCTCGACCTCGGCGACGACCGCCTCATGCTCGACCGCTCCGGCAGCGGCCACCACCATGTCCGGCCCGCGATAATGCGTCGTGAGATAGCCGTGCAGCATCTCGCTGTTGAATCGCTTCAGCGTCTGCGGCGTGCCGAGCAGCGAACGTCCCATCGGCTGGTCGGGATAGCAGAGTTCGTTGAGATGCTCGAACACCACGTCGTCGGGGGTGTCCTGCGCCGCGCCGATTTCCTGTTCGATGACACTCTTTTCGCGTTCGAGTTCCTCTGCGGCGAAGCTCGGATTGGACAGGATGTCGCTGAGCACGTCGAGCGCAAGCGGAACGTCCGCCTTCATCACCCGCGCATAGTAGGCCGTGGTCTCGACGCTGGTGGCGGCGTTGAGATCACCCCCGACCGCCTCGATTTCCTCGACGATCTCCCGCGCCGTCCGCGTGGCGGTCCCTTTGAAGGCCATGTGTTCGAGCAGGTGCGAAATGCCATGTTCGCTCGGCTTCTCGTCGCGGCCGCCGACCCCGGTCCAGACCCCGAGCGCCGCTGTTTCCAGATGCGGCATGGTGTCGGTGACGACCGTGAGACCGGACGGCAGCTTGGTCACCTCGACACTCATCCCGCAACTCCCTGCTTGGCGGCGCGGCTGACGGACAGCACGAACCGTTCGATGTCTGCCTGATCGTTGTTCACGACCGTGATCCGCTCGGGACGCGTCATCAAGCCGTCGAGGCAGGCCGGCAATTGCGGCCGCACGCCGCAGGCGGCCTCGACCGCATCGGGAAACTTCGCGGCATGGGCGGTCGCCAGTACGATATTGGGAATCCTGGAATCGGAGGCGTCGCGGTCGGCCACCGCGAGCGCCACCGCGGTATGCGGATCGACGAGATCGCCGACCTCGCGCCACGCCGTGCGAATCGCGGCCGCCGTCTCGGTCTCGTCGGCACTGCCGGCGTCAAAATCACAGCGGATTTCAGCCAGAACGGAATCCGGCAGCACGAAGCGGCCGGACTGCTGCAACGACGACATCAGCGCGCGCACCTGCGCGGCGTCGCGACCGGTCGCCTCGAACAGCAGCCGCTCGAAGTTCGACGACACCTGGATATCCATCGACGGCGACGTGGTCGCGTGAACCTCGCGCACCTCGTAGATGCCGGTCTTCAGGGTGCGCGCTAGGATATCGTTGACATTGGCGGCGATGCGCAGGCAGCGCACCGGCAAACCCATCTTCTTCGCAACGTAGCCGGCGAAGATGTCACCGAAGTTGCCGGTCGGAACGGTAAAATCAACGGTGCGCGTCGGCGCGCCGAGCGCGACCGCCGAGGTGAAATAATACACGACCTGCGCAACGATCCGCGCCCAGTTGATCGAATTGACGCCGGAAAGCGAGACCTCGTCGCGGAGGCGGTGGTTGTTGAACAGCCCCTTCACGATCGCCTGGCAGTCATCGAAGGTGCCCTTGACCGCGAGCGCGTGGACGTTTGGCGCGTCTGTCGTGGTCATCATGCGCCGCTGCACGTCGGAAATGCGGCCATCCGGAAACAGCGCAATCAGATCGACATTATCGCGGCCCGCGAACGCGTCCACCGCAGCACCGCCCGTATCGCCAGAGGTCGCCACCACGATAGTGGTTCGCTGACCGCGTTGAGCCAGCACATGATCCATCAGCCGCGACAGGAGCTGCATCGCCACGTCCTTGAACGCGAGCGTAGGGCCGTGAAACAGCTCCAGCATGAACTGATTGGGTCCGATCTGATCGAGCGGCACCACCGCCGGATGGCGGAACGTCGCATAGGCCTCGTTCGCCATGCGGCCGAGCTCAGCATCGGAGATATCGCCGGCCACGAAAGGCCTGATGACCTCGACGGCCACCTCCCAGTACGGCCGGCCGGAGAGGTCCGCAATGGCATCGGGCGACAACTGCGGCCAGACCTCAGGCACATAGAGACCGCCGTCGCGAGCGAGCCCGGATAGCATCACATCGCAGAACCCGAGTTTGGGGGTCTCGCCACGGGTCGAAAGATAATACGTCAAGCCGGCCTCCGGAGGCGGCATAGGATGCCAAGGATCGATATTGAATCGCTTCGCCTTTGAGCGACAGCCCTTCACCATAGAAGGTTTCGCGGTGAAGGGGAAACCGGCAGAAAGAAAAACAGCCGGCGCAAACGACGGCTACTCCAAAAGGTTTTCAAGCGAAACACATCCGGAGTTTCACTCGAAAACCATGTCGCTTCGCGCCCGCTCCAACCGGCCTTTTTGGTGGCTTGGAGTATTTGTCATTGGTTTTTGTGGATGGGTCTGGCTTCTGCGGCTTTGTGGTGGAACTGGAGGCTGATGAGGAGGGATTTCATGGCGCGGAGGGGCCAGAGTGTGACG
>Ga0209963_1000280_pt1 | contig 131575 bp, 113 predicted proteins | sample ThiBio_1000_biof_2_FD_183957 | JGI IMG/M metagenome (GOLD analysis project Ga0209963, IMG submission 183957) | Wastewater bioreactor microbial communities from Cape Town, South Africa - Thiocy_cont_1000_biof (SPAdes) | ecosystem: Engineered > Bioreactor > Thiocyanate-remediating >... | reverse complement strand
GCCGTTAGCGCCCGACGGCATTGAAAGATGCGCAAGTGCGAAACATCGCACTTGCGGCCGGCGCAGGCGTCGTCGCTTCGATTATCGAATAATCGAAGCGGAGCGCCGTTAGCGCCCGACGGCATTCGAGATTGTTAGTGCCCGGAACGCCCTGCGTTCCGGGCATTTTCATTTATGTGCCGAGCTGTTCGATCTGGCCGGCTGCGGCGTTGGGCCGCTTATGGACGGCGTCGGTTCGCTTCAAATTCATGGACAGTTCGCGATTTGCGCGACAGGTTCAGTCGATTGATTTTCCGAAGCCGCATTTCAAAAGGCATTGCCATGAAGAAAATTATCGCCTTTCTCGCCTTCTCGATCTCCGCGCTGGGTGCCGATAGCGCGTTGGCACAGAACAAGGTCGCCATTCTGATGCCGGGCTCCGCCGGCGCGGTGCCCAACGATTTTCTGGTCCGCAACAAGGAGCGGATCGGCGGCAAGGGCGTCACCACGGTCGTCACGACCACCGCGAGCGAAGCCGCAACGATCTCACAGGCCGAAGCCGCCAAGGGGCGCAAGGTTGTGCTGGTCGGCATGAGCCGCGGCGCGATCGATGTCGCGGCGGCTCTTGCGGCAGGCGCGAAAGTGAATGGCCTCGTCATTGTCTCGGGGATGTATCGCGAGGCGCAGTCGCGGCTTGGTTCACCGGGCCTGCTGCCGCGCACGCTGCTGATTCACAACAAATACGACACCTGCAAATTCACACTGCCGGAATTCGCCAGCCAGTTTGCGGCGTGGAGTGGAGGTCGGGCGTCCGTGCGCTGGGTCAACGTGCAGGGGCCGGAGGTTCCGCGTGTGTGCGGGCCGATGGGCGCGCACGGATTTTACAGGCAGGACGGCGGAGCGGTCGCGGCCATCAACGGCTTCATCCGTTCGCGGTGAAGCCGTCGCAAAGATATGCCTGTTGGCTCTTTCCTCCCTCGAACAAAATGCTTATAGAGGGCGCCTGCTAGGAGTGTAGCTCAATTGGTAGAGCACCGGTCTCCAAAACCGGGGGTCGCAGGTTCGAGCCCTGCCACTCCTGCCATCGGCAGGAACCCAGCTTCGATTTGACGTTACAGCGGCTTTCGATCGCTTCGCGCGACGAGGGCGCTGCCGTCGTCCGGCTCAATCGCTGAGCCGGGTCAGGAATGCCTTGAACTCGACCGATGGGGCTTCGGCGGCGGTGCCTTCCACCGACGCGAAGTTGTCCTTCTCGACGCCGCGAAAATCGATCTTGACGTCGTTGAGTCCGAACACCGACGGGTGGTTCGGATCGCTGGTATGGATCCGCGCGGTGACGACGCCGGTGATCTTGTGGCCGTCCTGCTCGTAGGATCCGACGTAGGCGAAGGAAGAACTGCCGCCATGGAGCTTTCCGTCCCTCGCGAAAATGATTCCAACCGCCTTCCTGCGCGGTGTTTCGAACTCGACCTTGTACAATCCCTCGAGCATCCTGTTCTGCAAGCCTCCCAGCGACGGGTCGTGTATACGCAGTTCCCCTACGTACAAGCCCGGTCTTAATTTCTCGTTATGGTTGTGCCGGTCCCTCGATACCACAATCCGCAAGCAGGTGCAGGCTTGTGGCGGAGAATGGGCCCGGTTGCCACGAAGCACGAGCAAGTATCACAATGCCTTCCTCTGCCGTTTATCGTGGCGCAACATCCTTCGTCACGAAGGCTCGATCCACCCCGGATAGTTAATCCGGCATATCTTGCTATCGTTTCGTGCTCCGCTCCGGCTTGGGGAAAGCAGGGACGCCGTGTGGAAACGGCGGGTTACGTTCGTTCCGGCATGGACAGGCAATGCCGGCTCGTCGCACCATAATGGGGCCGAGTCGGTTTACGAGCCGGCCATCCGCTCATCAGCAAAGCTTCGTTGTCGTCCATGCGCACGCCCGATATGCCGCCGGCCAGCCCCGGCTTCGTTCATCTCCACGTTCACTCCGCCTACTCGCTGCTGCGCGGCGCGATGAAAGTGCAGAAACTGGCCGAACTGGCGAAGGCCGACCATCAGCCGGCGTTGGCCTTGACCGACACCGACAATCTGTTCGGCGCTCTGGAATTCTCCGACAAACTCGCCGGCTATGGCATCCAGCCGATCGCCGGCCTCAGCCTGGCGGTGGACTTCGGCGATCAGGACCCCAACGCGCGCAACGGCGTCGTTCCGGGGCCGTCGCGGATCGTGTTGCTGGCCGCGCGCGAGGCTGGCTACCGCAGCCTGATGCGGCTCAACTCGCGCGCCTTCCTGGAAACCCCGACGCATCAGGCACCGCACATCAAGCTCGACTGGCTGCAGGGCGAGACGGACGGGCTGATCGCGCTGAGTGGCGGACCTGACGGTCCAATCTCGCTGGCGATCACCGCCGATCAGGCTGCGCTTGCGGCGTCGCGTTGCGATCAGCTCGCCGCTCTGTTTGGCGATCGCTTCTACATCGAATTGCAGCGCCACGGCGCTGAGCGCGAGCGGCGGGCGGAGCCGATGCTGATCGACCTCGCTTACGCCAAGGGCTTGCCGCTGGTCGCGACCAACGAGCCGTACTTCGCGTCCGCCGACGACTACGAAGCGCATGACGCGCTGCTCTGCATCGCCGCCGGCAAGCTGATTGCGGAAGCCGACCGAGATCAACTCACGCCGGATCACCGTTTCAAGACCCGCGCCGAGATGGCGGTACTGTTCGCCGATCTGCCGGAGGCGCTCGCATCCACTGTCGAGATCGCCGCGCGCTGCGCCTATCGTCCGCGCACGCGCAAACCGCTGCTGCCGCATTTCACCGTCGATCCCAATACCAGTGGCGAGGAGGCCGAGCGCGAGGAAGCGGCCGAACTGCGCAAGCAGGCGGAGGATGGCCTCGCGCGGCGACTGGCGCTGCATGGCCTGACACAAGGAATGACCGAGGAGGACTACCAGAAGCGCCTGAGCTTCGAACTCGACGTCATCACCCGGATGAAATATTCCGGCTACTTCTTGATCGTGTCCGACTTCATCAAGTGGGCCAAGGCGCAGGGCATCCCGGTGGGGCCGGGACGCGGCTCCGGCGCCGGCTCGCTGGTGGCTTACTCGCTCACCATCACCGACCTCGATCCGATCCGTTTCGGCCTGCTGTTCGAGCGCTTCCTCAATCCCGAACGCGTGTCGATGCCGGACTTCGACATCGATTTCTGTCAGGACCGGCGCGGCGAGGTGATCGACTACGTGCAGCGCCGCTACGGCAGCGATCACGTTGCGCAGATCATCACTTTCGGAACCTTGCAGGCGCGTGGCGTGCTGCGCGACGTCGGCCGCGTGCTGCAGATGCCGTACGGGCAGGTCGACAAGCTGACCAAGCTGGTGCCACAGAATCCCGCAGCGCCGGTATCGCTGAAGCAGGCGATCGAAGGCGAGCCGAAACTGCAAGCCTTCCGCGACGAGGACCCGGTGATCGCGCGCGCGTTTTCGATCGCGCAGAAACTGGAAGGCTTGAATCGTCACGCTTCGACCCACGCCGCCGGCATCGTCATCGGCGACCGGCCGCTGCACGAACTGGTGCCGCTCTATCGCGATCCGAAATCCGACATGCCGGTGACCCAGTTCAACATGAAATGGGTGGAGCCGGCGGGGCTGGTGAAGTTCGACTTCCTCGGCCTCAAGACGCTCACCGTGCTTGACGTCGCGGTGAAGCTGCTCAAGCAGCGCGACATCGATCTCGATCTGTCGATGCTGCCGATGGACGATCCGAAGACCTATGAAATGCTGGCGCGGGGCGACGTGGTCGGCGTGTTCCAGGTTGAAAGTCAGGGAATGCGACGCGCGCTGGTCGACATGCGGCCGGACCGGCTGGAGGACCTGATCGCGCTGGTCGCGCTGTATCGTCCGGGTCCGATGGCGAACATTCCGACCTACTGCGCGCGCAAGCACGGCGACGAAGAAGCCGAATATATGCATCCGATGCTCGAGCCGATCCTCAAGGAAACCTTCGGCGTCATCATCTATCAGGAACAGGTGATGCAGATCGCGCAGGTGATGGCGGGCTATTCGCTCGGCGACGCCGACCTGCTGCGTCGCGCGATGGGCAAGAAGATCCGCGCCGAGATGGACAAGCAGCGCGAGATCTTCGTCGCCGGCGCGATGAAGAACGACGTTCCCAGGGGGCAGGCGGAAACCATCTTCGAACTGCTGGCGAAATTCGCCGACTACGGCTTCAACAAGAGCCACGCCGCCGCTTATGCGCTGGTGTCGTACCAGACCGCCTACATGAAGGCGCATTATCCGGTGGAGTTCATCGCGGCGTCGATGACGCTTGACATGAGCAACACCGACAAGCTGTCGGAATTCCGTTCCGAGGCGCAACGGCTGGGCATCAAGGTGGAGCCGCCGTCCATCAACCGCTCGGGTGCGACCTTCGAGGTCAGTGACAACACGATCTACTATGCGCTCGCGGCTTTGAAGGGCGTCGGCGCGAGCGCGATTGAGCAGATCGTCGAGGCGCGGCAAAAGGGGCTGTTCACATCGCTTGCCGATTTCGCCGCGCGGGTCGCGCCGCGCGCCATCAACAAGCGGGTGATCGAAAGTCTCGCGGCGGCCGGCGCGTTCGACGTGCTCGAACGCAACCGCGCGCGTGCCTTCGCCGGCGCGGACGCGATCCTCGCCGCGAGCCAACGTAGTTTCGAAGCGGCAACGTCAGGACAGAACGACATGTTCGGCGGCATGGCCGATGCGCCGAGCGTGATGCTGCCGGCGATCGACAACTGGCTGCCCGCGGACAAACTGCGCCGCGAATACGATGCCATCGGTTTCTTCCTCTCCGGTCATCCGCTGGATGATTACGCAGCAATCCTGAAACGCTTGCGGGTGCAATCCTGGGCCGAGTTCGCGCGCGCGGTGAAGAGCGGCGCGACGGCGGGCAAAGTCGCCGCCACCGTGGTGTCGCGAATGGAACGACGCACCAAGACCGGCAACAAAATGGGCATCATGGGAATGTCCGATCCGACCGGCCATTTCGAAGCGGTGCTGTTTTCGGAAGGGCTGGCCCAGTTCCGCGAGGTGCTGGAGCCGGGCGCCGCCGTGCTGCTCAAACTCGGCGCGGAATTGCAGGGGGACGACGTCCGTGCGCGGGTGCTGCACGCCGAACCGCTCGACGACGCGGCAGCCAAGACCCAGAAGGGGCTGCGCATCTTCCTGCGCGACACCAAGCCGCTCGATTCGATCACCAAGCGCTTGCAGACGCCCGGCCCCGGTGCGGCGAATGGGAATATTTCCCTCGTGCTGCGGCTCGATCCTCAAACCGAAGTCGAGTTCGACCTGCCGGGCCGTTTCTCGGTATCGCCGCAGATCGCCGGCGCCATCAAGGCCGTTCAAGGGGTTGAGCAGGTCGAGACGCTGTAGCAAGGGGCGCCCGGTCCTTGCCGGAAGCGGGGGGCGGCGGGGCAGATTCGGTCCCGGATTCCCTTGCTTCTGCTGGGCCGCGCCGCTATATAGCGCGCCATCTCACACGGAAACATGGCTGATTTGGCCGTCCGGTGGCATTCCGGGCCGCAAAGCATGTCGCTTTGAAGCTCGTATTGCTCACACGTTTCCGGAGGAACCAACCGGAGAATTAAAATGGCACTTCCCGATTTCACTATGCGCCAGTTGCTCGAGGCTGGCGTTCACTTCGGCCACCAGTCGCACCGCTGGAACCCCAAGATGGCCGAGTACATTTTCGGTGCGCGCAACAACATCCACATCATCGACCTTGCGCAGACCGTGCCGATGCTGCATCGCGCCTTGCAGGCGGTGAGCGACACCGTCGCCAAGGGCGGCCGCATCCTGTTCGTCGGCACCAAGCGCCAGGCGCAGGATGGCGTCGCGGAAGCCGCGAAGCGTTCGGCGCAGTACTTCGTCAATTCGCGCTGGCTCGGCGGCACGCTGACCAACTGGAAGACGATCTCGGGCTCGATCAAGCGTCTGCGTCATCTCGATGAGGTTCTGTCGTCGGGCGACGCCAATGCCTACACCAAGAAAGAGCGCCTGACCCTGCAGCGCGAGCGTGACAAGCTCGACCGTTCGCTGGGCGGCATCAAGGACATGGGCGGCTTGCCGGACCTCATCTTCGTGATCGACACCAACAAGGAAGACATCGCGATTCAGGAAGCCCAGCGGCTCAACATTCCGGTCGCGGCGATCGTCGATACCAACTGCGATCCGAAGGGCATCACCTATCTCGTGCCGGGCAACGACGACGCCGGTCGCGCCATCAGCCTCTACTGCGACCTGATCGCGCGCGCCGCTATCGACGGCATTTCGCGTGCGCAGGGCGATGCCGGCATCGACATCGGCGCCAGCGTGCAACCGACCGCTGAGGAGATTCCGGCGGCCTCGGGCTTCCAGGGCCTCGCCGGTCCGCGCGGCACCGCCGACGATCTCAAGAAGCTCACCGGCGTGTCCGGCGAGATCGAGAAGAAGCTGAACGATCTCGGCATCTTCCACTATTGGCAGTTGGCCGAGCTGGACAGCGCGACCGCGCACACGATCGGCGAGGAAGTCGGTCTGCCGAGCCGCGCCGACGCCTGGGTCGCCCAAGCCAAGGCGCTCACCGCCGAGGCGGAATAACTTTCGCGTCGCGGCCGGCATCGGTCGGCCGCGCGCTTTCGGCTTATCATTCGAGATATCCCTGATGGTGAGCGGCGCGGCGGCAACGGCGCGGCGCTCGCCCGAACAGGCAAAGGAAAACGGACATGGCAACGATCAGCGCGGCAATGGTCAAGGAACTTCGCGAGACCACCGGTGCCGGCATGATGGACTGCAAGGCGGCCCTGACGGAAAACGGCGGCGACATGCAGGCATCCATCGACTGGCTGCGCAAGAAGGGGCTTTCGAAGGCCGCCAAGAAGGCCGGTCGCGTTGCCGCCGAAGGTCTGATCGGTGCGATGACCTCGGGCACCAAAGGCGTTGTCGTCGAAGTCAATTCCGAAACCGACTTCGTCGCGCGCAACGACCAGTTCCAGGGGCTGGTGAAGATGATCGCGCAGGTCGCGCTCAACGCCGGCGCCGACGTCGAGAAGATCAAGGCCACCAAGGTCGGCTCGGCCACCGTCGAAGCCGCGATCAACGACGCCATTGCCACCATCGGCGAGAACATGTCGCTGCGCCGCGCCGCGTCGCTCGAAGTCGGCAAGGGCGTGGTTGCGAGCTACGTCCATGGCGCGGTGATCGATGGCGCCGGCAAGATGGGCGTGATCGTTGGACTTGAGTCCGCGGGCAAGGCCGACGAGCTGGCCACGCTCGGCCGTCAGATCGCGATGCACGTCGCCGCCGCCAATCCGCTGGCGCTCGATGCCTCCGGCCTCGACCCGGAAGTGGTCAAGCGCGAGAAGGACGTGCTCGCCGACAAGTATCGGCAGCAGGGCAAGCCGGAGAACGTGATCGAGAAGATCGTCGAGTCCGGTCTGAAGACCTATTACAAGGAAGTCTGCCTGCTCGAGCAGGCTTTCATCCACGACACCGGCAAGTCGGTGGCGCAGGCGGTGAAGGAAGCCGAAGGCAAAGTCGGCGCTCCGGTGAAAATCGCCGGCTTCGTGCGCTATGCTCTCGGCGAGGGAATCGAGAAGGCCGAGTCGGACTTCGCCGCTGAAGTCGCCGCCGCGAGCGGACAGACCAAGGCCTGATGCCGCAAGCGCGGCATCGGGAAGCCGACAGGGTTTTCGAGCGACCTGGGTAGCGGTTCGCGTGAAGAAAAACGCGCTGGATCGAGAACTTCAGGTCTCCGCCTCTGCTGGTTTCCTGAAGACGGCGGGGACTTTTACAAACGAAGGCTCATCGGAGGATCGATCGCATCATGGGTGAGCCAGTCTACCGCCGGGTCGTCGTCAAGCTGTCGGGCGAGTACTTCGCCGGCGGCAAGCCGTTCGGGATCGATCAGGAAACCATCGACCGCGTCGCCGGCGACCTAGTCGCCGCGCGGCAACTCGGTGTCGAGATCGCCGTCGTCGTCGGCGGCGGCAACATCTTTCGCGGCGTCGAGGTGTCGTCGCGGGGTGTGTCGCGCCCGACCGGCGACACCATGGGAATGCTCGCCACTGTCATGAACTGTCTGGCGCTGGAAGCCGCGCTGGAACGGCGCGGCCAGCCGGCGCGGACGCTGTCGGCACTGGTGATGCCGCAGGTCTGCGAGTTGTTCACCCGGGGCGCGGCGCACCGCTATCTGGCCGACGGCAAGATCGTGCTGCTGGCCGGCGGGACCGGCAACCCGTTTTTCACCACCGACACCACCGCCGTGCTGCGCGCCGGCGAGATCGGCGCCGAGGCGGTGCTCAAGGCCACCAACGTCGACGGCGTCTACAGCGCCGATCCCAAGCGTGACGCCACCGCCAAGCGGTTCGACCGGCTGACCCATTCCCAGGCGCTGGAAGGCGGCTATAAGGTGATGGATGCCACCGCATTCGCTCTTGCCCGCGAAACGTCGCTGCCTATCATCGTGTTTTCCATCGTGGAGGCGGGCTCGATCGGGGCAATTCTTGGCGGAACGGGTTACGGCACCATCGTCGCCGGCTGAGGCCGCGGGCGGGGCGGCCGCATCGCGGCGGTCGGAGAAGGCCAGACGACGTTCGGGAACAGGGCTTCTCAAAAATAAAAGCGCGATTTCAAGAAGGAGAGCGGTATGCCGTCCGGAAATTTCGACATCAACGAACTGAAACGGCGGATGCAGGGCGCAACCCAGTCGCTCAAACACGAACTGGGCGGGTTGCGCACCGGGCGCGCCGCCGCGTCGATGCTGGAGCCGGTGCAGGTCGAGGCCTATGGCAGCCACATGCCGCTAAACCAGCTCGCGACCGTCAGCGTGCCGGAGCCGCGCCTGTTGTCGGTGCAGGTCTGGGACAAGTCGATGGTCAAGGCGGTGGAGAAAGCGATCGTCGATTCCAACCTCGGTCTGAGCCCGGCGACCGAAGGGCAGGTGCTGCGTCTGCGCATTCCCGAACTCAACGAGGAGCGCCGCAAGGAACTGGTGAAGGTCGCGCACAAGTACGCCGAAGCCGCCAAGGTCGCGGTGCGCCACGTTCGCCGCGACGGCCTCGATGTGCTCAAGAAGCTTGAAAAGGGCAGCGAGATTTCCGAGGACGATGAAAAGCGCCTCGCCGCTGACGTTCAGAAAGCCACCGACAGCGTGATCGCCGAGATCGACCAATTGCTGGCAGGCAAGGAAAAGGAAATCCTCACCGTCTAAGATCAACGGATCGCAGGCCGCCGTTCCAGGAACCCAGCCGATGTCGAATGTCGCAATCCCCCTGACCGATGGACCGGATCGTTCCGGTACGCCGGAGCACGTTGCGATCATCATGGACGGCAACGGGCGCTGGGCTGCGGGACGCGGTCTGCCACGCGCGGAGGGGCATCGGCGCGGCGTCGAGGCCTTGCGTCGAGTAGTCCGCGCCGCCAGCGAATTGGGTATCCGGTATCTGACGATCTTCTCGTTCAGCTCGGAGAACTGGTCGCGGCCGGCGAGCGAGATCGGCGATCTGTTCGGCCTGTTGCGTCGCTTCATCCGCAACGATCTTGCCTCGCTGCATCGCGACGGCGTACGCGTCCGGGTGATCGGTGAGCGAGGCGGGCTGGAGCCCGATATCGTGGCGTTGCTTGACGAGGCGGAAGAACTGACGCGCGGCAATGTCCGGCTCAACCTCACCGTCGCATTCAACTACGGCTCGCGGCAGGAAATCGCCAATGCCGCGCAGCGTCTGGCGCGCGAGGTTGCCGAGGGCAAGCGCGATCCGTCCAGCATCGACGTCGCGGCGATCTCGAACTACCTCGACACGTCGGAGATTCCCGATCCCGACCTCATCATCCGCACCTCCGGCGAGCAACGGTTGTCGAACTTTCTGATGTGGCAGGCGGCCTATAGCGAACTGGTGTTCGTGCCGCTGCACTGGCCCGACTTCGACAAGGCGGCGCTCGAGGACGCGATCGCCGAATACGCCAAGCGCGAGCGCCGTTTCGGTGGGCTTGCCGCCAAAGCCGGATCGGGCCGCGCGTGACGCCGCGACAGCCGCCGCCGGCTGGCGATTCCAGAAATCTGACGTTGCGCGTGCTGGCCGGCGTGGTGCTGGCGCCGCTGACCATTGCCGCTGCTTATTTCGGCGGCTGGCTCTGGGCTGTCCTGGCCACGCTTGCCACCGTGGGCATGTACGCCGAGTGGCTGACCGTGGTGCAGGCGATCCGGCCCCGCGTGGCGGCTGCGGGCATTGCGGCTCTTGTCCTCGCCGGCCTTGCGCTGGCGGTCGGCTTTCCCGGGAAGGCGCTGCTGGCGATTGCCGTGGGATTGCTTGGGATCGTGCTGCTCGCGCAGATCAACCGACTATGGGCGCTCGCCGGGTTACTTTATGCGGCCGCCGCGCTATTTGGGGCGGTGCTGGTGCGCGCCGATCCGCAGTCCGGCTTTGTCGCGCTTTTATTCGTGCTGCTGATTGTCTGGATCACCGATATCGGCGGCTATTTCGCCGGCCGTGGCATCGGGGGGCCGAAACTCTGGGTTCGGGTAAGTCCGAAAAAGACCTGGGCGGGCGCGATCGGCGGCTTCGTCGGAAGCCTCGCGGTGGCCGCGGGGTTCGCCGCCTCCGGATTCGGCCGGATGCTGCCGCTGCTTCTGCTTGGGGCGGTGCTATCGGTGGCGTCGCAACTCGGCGACCTGTTGGAATCCGCGGTGAAGCGGCGCTTCGGCGTCAAGGATTCCAGCAACATCATTCCCGGCCATGGCGGCCTGCTTGACCGGCTCGACGGTTTCGTCGCGGCCATTGTCATCGCGGCCGCGATCGGCGTATTGCGTGGCGGTCTCGATGGCGCCGGACGCGGTCTTATGATTTGGTGATTGAATGAGTGCAGTACCGCTAAGGAACGACCAGCCGGCCATCAACGGTCCGCGCGCCATCACGGTGCTCGGCGCGACCGGCTCGATCGGCGACAGCACCATGGATCTGCTGCGGCTTGCGCCCGAGCGCTACCGCGTCGAGGCCTTGACCGCGCACAGCAACGTGCAGGGGCTGGCCAAGCTGGCGCGTGAGTTCAATGCGCGCTTCGCCGCCATTGCCGATCCCGCGCGTCTCGGCGAATTGAAGGAAGCGCTGTCCGGTACCGGCATCGATTGCGGCGCGGGCGAGAGCGCGATCATCGAAGCGGCGGCGCGCCCGGCGGACTGGCTGATGGCCGCGGTCAGCGGCGCGGCGGGCCTGAAGCCGGCGCTGGCGGCGGTCGATCGCGGCGCCACTGTTGCGCTGGCCAACAAGGAGTGCCTGGTCTGCGCCGGCGATTTCTTCATGCAGCGCGCGGTCGATGCCGGGGCGCGCATCCTGCCGGCGGATTCCGAGCACAATGCGCTGTTTCAGGCGCTCAGCTCCGGCAATCGCGGCGAACTGACGCGGGTGATCATCACCGCGTCCGGAGGGCCGTTCCGCACCTGGGCCGCGGCTGATATCGAACAGGCGACGCTGGAGCAGGCCCTCAAGCATCCCAACTGGAGCATGGGCCAGAAGATCACCATCGACTCCGCTTCGATGATGAACAAGGGGCTCGAGGTGATCGAGGCGGCCTATCTCTTTGCGCTGACCCCGGACCAGATCGACGTGCTGGTGCATCCGCAGTCGATCGTCCACGGCCTCGTGGAGTTTTCCGACCGCTCGGTGGTGGCGCAACTCGGCGCGCCCGACATGCGGATTCCGATCGCCCACTGTCTCGGTTGGCCGGATCGCATCGCCGGGCCGTCGGCGCGGCTCGATCTGGCCAAGATCGGCCAGTTGACGTTCGAGGCGCCGGATTTTGAGCGCTTCCCCGGCCTGCGGCTGGCGTTCGATTCGCTGCGGACCGGGCAGGGCGCGACCACGGTTTTCAACGCCGCCAACGAGATCGCGGTGGCGGCGTTCATCGGCAAGAAAATCCGCTTCGGCGCCATCGCGCGGCTGGTCGAGGCCACGCTGGAGAGGTGGATCGGCGGCGGCAATCTGACACGGCTCACGTCTGCGGACGACGCGATTGCCGTTGACCATAACGCGAGAAAACTCGCTGCCTCCCTCTTGCCTCAAATTGCCGCAAAGGCATCCTAGGAACTTCGTGACAAGGTTGGGCGGTACTACGCGCTGTCGCCGGCCTTGGGTGAGGGAATTTGAATGTCCGAGTTTTTTCTACATGGTTTCAATGTGTTGAGCCATGGTGTGATTGGGTACGTCGTTCCCTTCCTGTTCGTTCTGACCATTGTCGTGTTCTTCCACGAACTCGGACATTTTCTTGTGGCCCGCTGGGCCGGCGTGAAGGTCCTGACGTTCTCCCTCGGTTTCGGCCCTGAACTCGCCGGCTTCAACGACAGGCACGGCACGCGCTGGAAACTCTCGGCCATCCCGCTCGGCGGCTATGTGCGGTTCTTCGGCGATGAGAGCGAGGCCAGCACGCCCGACAGCAACAAACTCGCGGCGATGACGGAAGCCGAGCGCCAGGGCAGCTTCCACCACAAGAAGCTCGGCCCCCGCGCCGCCATTGTTGCCGCGGGTCCGATCGCCAATTTCATTCTGGCGATCGTGATTTTCGCTGGCCTTTTCACGTTTTTCGGCCGTCCGAACGCCACCGCGCGGGTCGACAAGGTGATGGAAGGCAGCGCCGCCGCCGTTGCCGGCTTCCAGTCCGGGGATCTCGTTACCGCCATCGACGGCACCAAGATCGACAATTTCTCGGAGATGCAGCGGATCGTCGGCACCGAGGCGGGTCGTCAGCTTAGCTTCACGGTGAAGCGCGGCGACGCCTCGCTGACGCTTCAGGCCACGCCGGAACTCAAGGAAATCAAGGACAATTTCGGCAACGTTCATAAGCTAGGCGTGCTCGGAATCACCCGCTCCAATGCACCGGGCGACGTCCTGACCGAACGGGTCGATCCCGCGACCGCATTGTGGCTTGGCGCCAAGGAAACTTGGTTCGTGATCGACCGGACGCTGGCCTATGTGGGCGGCGTGTTTGTCGGCCGGGAAGCGGCCGATCAGGTCGGCGGTCCGCTGCGCATCGCCCAGATCTCGGGGCAGGTGGCGACCATCGGCCTGGCGGCCCTGATCCACCTGACGGCGGTGCTTTCGGTGTCGATCGGCCTTCTGAACCTGTTTCCGGTGCCGCTGCTCGATGGCGGCCATCTCCTGTTCTACGCGGTGGAGGCGGTGCGGGGCCGTCCGCTGTCGGAACGGGCGCAGGAAGTGGGATTCCGGATCGGATTGGGCCTGGTGCTGATGCTGATGGTGTTCGCGACTTACAACGACATCCTGCATTTCGCGACGTCGTGATGTTCTCGAGGGCGTGACTATTGGGCAACGTCTTGGATTGAAATTGAAATTGCGTTGCGAAAGAGCGTTTGCCAGGTGGGCAAAATTGGCTACAAGCAGGGCACTGCGAGAGAATCTGCCGGTGTTCCGGGGGATGGGGCTGGACACTGGAAATGAAGAATAAGGGCGCGTGGCGCATGAAGATCGGAATGCGAGTTCTACGGGGCGGTCTGCTTGCTGCTTTGGTCATGATTGCCATGCCGGTCGCGGCGACGATGGGGACCGTTCTGGCTTCCTCGGCGGCGACGGCCCAGACGGCGTCTTCCATCGCGGTTCAGGGTAACCAGCGCGTCGAAGCCGCAACCATCCGTTCGTATTTCAGGACCGGCGCCAGCGGCCGCCTCGATCAGGGCGCCATCAACGACGGTCTCAAGGCGCTGATTGAAACCGGCCTTTTCCAGGACGTGAAGATCAACCACGCAGGCGGCCGTCTGGTCGTCTCGGTTGTCGAAAATCCGGTCATCAACCGCGTCGCCTTCGAAGGCAACAAGAAGGTCAAGGACGAGCAGCTCGCCGCCGAAGTGCAGAGCAAGTCGCGCGGGACGCTGTCCCGCCCGATGGTGCAGGCGGACGCGCTGCGAATCACCGAAATCTACCGGCGTTCAGGCCGCTACGACGTGCGGGTCGATCCGCAGATGATCCAGCAGCCGAACAACCGCGTCGATCTGGTCTTCGTTATCACCGAGGGCGAAAAGACCGGCGTGAAGTCGGTCGAGTTTATCGGCAACCACGCCTTCTCGTCCTATCGCCTCAAGGACGTCATCAAGACTCACGAATCGAACTGGCTGAGCTTCCTCTCCTCGGGTGACGTGTACGATCCGGATCGCGTCGAGGCCGACCGCGACCTGATCCGCCGCTTCTACCTGAAGAACGGTTATGCCGACGTGCAGGTGGTCGCCGCGCTGACGGAATACGATCCCGCGAAGAAGGGCTTCCTGGTCACCTTCAAGATCGAGGAAGGTCAGCAGTATCGCGTCGGTTCGGTGAATTTCCAGTCGACCATTCCGTCGCTCAATGGCGAATCGCTCCGAAGCTGGTCCCGCGTCAGCGTTGGCGGCGTCTACAACGCCGAGGCGTTGGAGAAGTCGGTCGAGGAGATGCAGGTCGAGACCTCGCGTCGCGGCTATGCCTTCGCGGTGGTCCGGCCGCGCGGCGAGCGCAATTTCGAGGCGCATACGGTAGCGATCACCTTCGCCATCGACGAAGGTCCGCGCACTTATATCGAGCGCATCGACGTGCGCGGCAACACCCGGACCCGCGACTACGTCATTCGGCGCGAATTCGATATCTCCGAGGGCGACGCCTATAATCGCGCTCTGGTGGACCGCGCGGAACGTCGCCTGAAAAACCTCGACTTCTTCAAGTCGGTGAAGATCACCACCGAACCGGGCTCGTCGAGCGACCGGATCATCGTCGTGGTCAACCTCGAAGAGAAATCGACCGGCGACTTCTCGGTCTCGGGCGGCTACTCGACCACCGACGGCGCGCTGGGTGAGGTGAGCATCGCCGAACGCAACTTCCTCGGCCGTGGTCTGTTCGCCAAGGCGTCGGTGCAGTACGGCCAGTATGCGCGCGGCTACTCGCTGTCCTTTGTCGAGCCGTATCTGCTCGATTATCGCGTCGCGCTCGGCCTCGACGTCTATCAGCGCACGCAGTTGCAGAATCAGTACATCCAGTACGGCACCAAGACGCTCGGCTTCAGCCCGCGGCTCGGCTTCCAGCTGCGCGAGGACCTGTCCCTGCAGCTGCGTTATTCGCTGTACCAGCAGGAAATCACGCTGCCCGACACCCTGCGCAATCCGGCGACGACGACGATCTCGCTGCCGGTCCTGATGGAGTTGAACCAGGGCGCCGCGCTGACCTCAATGGTGGGCTACACGCTGACCTACAACACCCTCGACAACAACAAGAACCCCACCGACGGTCTGCTGATCGACTGGAAGCAGGACTTCGCGGGTGTCGGCGGTGACGTCAGCTACTTCAAGTCGTCGATCGACGCGAAGTATTATACTCCGCTGGTGTCCGACATCGTCGGCATCATCCGCCTGCAGGGCGGTATCCTGAACAAGGTCGGCAACAACGAGATCCGGATGCTCGACCACTTCCAGATGGGACCGAATCTGGTCCGCGGCTTCGCGCCGAACGGCATCGGTCCGCGCGATATCTCGCTGTGGAACACCTATGGATACGGCGACGCACTGGGCGGTACGCAGTACTGGGGCGCATCGGTCGAGTTGCAGATGCCGTTCTGGTTCCTGCCGAAGGAAGTGGGTCTGAAGGGCGCGATCTATGCCGACGCCGGCCAACTGACCGGCTACAAGGGACCTCCCTATCCGGGCGTCGGCGTTCCGGCGGCTCTGGCGGCGCGTACGTTCACGCCGTTCGACGACGAGGTGGTTCGCTCGTCGGTGGGTGTGGGCCTGATCTGGCAGTCCCCGTTCGGACCGCTGCGCTTCGACTATGCGGTGCCTTTGACTAAGGGCAAGTATGATCGCGTGCAGGAGTTCCGGTTCGGCGGCGGCACGACGTTCTAGTGGTTCGCTTCCGCTCCACGAGACGTGCCCCCGCGCATGTTCGCGGCGGGTGACATGGTGCAGCCGACATTCTTCAAGCCGCCGCCACGGCTGACGCTGGCCGATATCGCGGCGTTGACCAAGGCAGAGGTGGTGGATGCCTCGCGCGCAGGCCAGTCCGTGCACGGACTGGCCTCGCTCGACGAGGCCGGGCCGATGCATCTGACCTTTTTCGACAACCTGAAATATGCCGGGCAACTGGCAGGCACCCATGCGGGTGCCTGTCTGGTCCACGAACGCTTCGAAGCGAGCGTACCGCCGCACGTCGCCGTGCTGCGCAGCGCGCAGCCGTTCCGGGCGTTTGTCGAACTCGCGTGTCACATTCATGCCGATGCGTTGCGGCCGCAGTCGTCCTGCGGCAACACCGGTATTTCACCATCGGCGATCATCGACCCGTCGGCGCGTCTCGAGGACGACGTGATCGTCGATCCGCTCGCGGTGATCGGCCCTGATGTGGAGATCGGCTCCGGGACCGTAATCGGGGCGGCCGTGGTGCTCGGTCCGGGCGTCAAGATCGGGCGGGACTGCAACGTCGGCCCGAACTCGTCGATCCATAACACCTTCATCGGCAACAACGTGCTGATCCATCCCGGTTGCCATATCGGGCAGGACGGCTATGGCTTCATCTTCGGCAAGGACGGCCATCTCAAGGTGCCGCAGACCGGCCGGGTGCTGATCCAGAATCATGTCGAGATCGGCGCCGGGACCACCATCGATCGCGGCAGCCTGCGTGATACCATGATCGGCGAGGGCACCAAAATCGACAATCAGGTGCAGATCGGCCATAACGTGACCATCGGCCGTCATTCGCTGATCGCCGCCCAGTGCGGCCTGGCGGGCAGCCTGACGATCGGCGACAACGTGGCCATGGGCGCCAAGGTCGGCGTCAACAATCACGTTCACATCGGCGACCGTGCGCAGATCACCGCCATGAGCGCCGTGAAGGATAGTATTCCCGCGGGGGAACGCTGGGGCGGCTTCTTCGCCAAGCCCACCAAGCAATGGTTCCGGGAGTTTCTCGCGATCGAGCGTCTGGTTCGCGACGGAGGAACGCTCGGAGCCAAGGATTCGAAAACCAGGGCTGAGGGACAGGACTGATGCAATCGCCGATCGCCATCGAGGCCGTCGATATCAATAAAATCCTCCAGACGCTGCCGCACCGTTATCCGTTTCTGCTGATCGACAAGGTGATCGATATCCGCGAGGACCACAGCGGCATCGGCATCAAGAACGTCACCATGAACGAACCGGTGTTCCAGGGGCATTTCCCGGAGCGTCCGGTGTTTCCCGGCGTGCTGGTGATCGAGGGCATGGCGCAGACCGCGGGCGTCATCGGCATTCTGTCGGCCGGCAACGGCATCCAGCCGCGCGCGGTGTACTTTCTCACCATCGACAAGTGCAAGTTTCGCAAGCCGGTGCTGCCGGGCGACACCATCGAATATCACATGCGCAATACCAGCCGCCGCAAGACCATGTGGTGGTTTCATGGCGAGGCCAAGGTCAACGGCGTGGTCGTGGCCGAGGCCGACGTGGGCGCAATGCTGACCGACTGACTCGAGAGTCATTGCGAGCGAAGCAATCCAGAAGCCACAAGTTCAGGATCGGATCGCTTCGTCACTTACGTTCCCCGCAATGACGGGAAAAATGAGCGATCGAACCTGAGTTGATCTGATTTTGGGTCCGCGACCTCAGTGAATATATGGGCGAGCATGAGCAAGATTGATCCGACCGCGCGGATTGCGGATGGCGCGATGATCGGCGAGGGGTGTGTCATCGGCCCGTACTGCGTCATCGGTTCCGACGTGGTGCTCGGCGACGAATGCCATCTCGATGCGCATGTCTCGATTATGGGACACACGACGATAGGTCCGCGCTGCCGCATGTCGCCATTCGTCTCGTTGGGCAGCCCGCCGCAGTCGCTGGCTTATCGCGGCGAGCCGACCCGACTGGAGATCGCCGAAGACTGTCAGATGCGCGAAGGCGTCACCATGAATGTGGGCTCGGTCATCGGTGGCGGCATCACCCGCGTCGGCGCGCGCGGTTACTTTATGAACAACGCGCATGTCGGCCACGATTGTCAGGTCGGCAACGATGTGATCTTTGCGACCTCCGCGACGCTGGGCGGGCATTGCGAGATCGGCGATTTCGTTTTCATCGGCGGCCTGTCCGCCGTGCATCAGTTCACCCGCGTCGGTTCGCAGGTAATGATCGGCGGCGTCTGCGGCGTGCGCGGCGACATTATTCCGTATGGCCTCGTCAACGGCCAGTACGCGCGCCTCGAAGGACTCAACATCGTCGGGATGCGTCGCCGCAAGTTTACCCGCGAGCGGCTCGCGCGGGTGCGCGGCTTCTATCGCAAACTGTTTCAAGGCCCTGGGACGTTTGCCGAACGCTTGCAAGAGGTGCAGCCAATGGCGGCGGAGGATCCGGCCATCGCGGAAATTCTCACCTTCATCGGCGAAGGCAAGCTCCGGCCGCTGTGCCTGCCCGACGACAACGGCGACAAGTCGTAGAGCAGCAAGAGGACGCTGCGAACAAGGCGAACTTCGGATTCGGGACACGCGCCATGACCCATGACACGTTGCCGATATCATCGCCGGTCGGGCTGGTCGCCGGCGGCGGCGTGTTGCCCTTCGCCGTGGGGGAGGCGCTGAGCGCACGCGGCATCGCGCCGGTGATTTTCGCGATTCAAGGATTCTGCGATCCGGTCGCGGTCGCGCGTTTCAAGCATCACTGGATTTCGCTCGGCCAGCTCGGCCGGCTGACGCGGCTGCTGCGCGCCGAGAACTGCCGCGACCTCGCTTTCATCGGCACGCTGATCCGGCCGGCGCTTTCCGAGATCCGTCTCGATTGGGGAACGCTGCGCGTCCTGCCGCGCGTGTGGGCGGCATTTCGTGGCGGCGACGATCATCTGCTGTCGAGCGTCGGACGACTGCTCGAGAAGGACGGCTTTCGTCTCGTCGGCGTCAAGGATCTCGCACCCGAACTGTTGATGCCGGCCGGTTGCCTCACGCGCGCCGCGCCGGATGCCGACGCTGCCGCGGACATCGCGAAGGGATGCGACGTGCTGCGCGCGCTCGGACCGTTCGATATCGGACAGGCCGTCGTGGTTATCGATGGCCACGTCGTCGGCGTCGAGGGCATCGAAGGCACCGATGCGCTGCTCGCGCGCATCGCGCAGTTGCGGAGCGATGGACGTATTCGCGCGAAAACGAAGCGCGGCGTTCTGGTCAAGATGCCGAAGCGGGGTCAGGATCTGCGCTTCGATCTGCCGACCACCGGATTGCAAACGGTCGAAGGCGCGATCGCGGCAGGCCTGGCGGGACTGGCGACCGTTGCCGGCCATACCATCGTCGCCGATCCGCAGCCGATGATCGATGCGGCGGATCGCGCCGGCGTTTTCGTCACCGGGTTGCCCGCGTGATGCCACCCCACGCGCGCACGATATTCCTGATCGCGACCGAAGAATCCGGGGATCGGCTCGGTGCCAGCCTGATGCGCGAATTGCGCGTGCGGCTCGGCGAGGGCATTCGTTTCGAAGGTGTCGGCGGTCGCGCGATGGCGGAGGCGGGACTCGTGTCCCGGTTTCCTATCGAGGAGTTGTCGATCGTCGGTCTTGCCGCGGTCGCGAAGCAGTTGCGCAGCATCCTGCGTCGCATTCGCGAAACCGCCGACGCCGTCATCGCGGCGAAACCGGACGCATTGATTATCATCGACAGTCCGGACTTCACGCATCGTGTCGCCAAACGGGTGCGCGCACGCGCGCCGCGCGTTCCGATCATCGATTACGTATCGCCGCAGGTGTGGGCGTGGCGGCCGGGACGTGCCCGCACCATGCGCGGGTACATCGATCATGTGCTGGCGATCCTGCCGTTCGAGCCGGACGCGCTGCGGAAACTCGAGGGACCGCCATGCACCTTCGTCGGCCATCCGCTGACCGAGCAGATCGCCTCGTTGCGACCGAGCCCGGTCGAGCAGTCGCGCCGCGATGACTCACCGCCGATCCTGCTGGTGCTGCCGGGCAGTCGCCGCAGCGAGATCGGTCACCACATGGCGGTGTTCGGCGAGACGCTCGGCCGGTTGCAGGCGCAGGGCCTTGCATTCGAAGCGGTGCTGCCGACCATGCCGCATCTCGAAAGCGCGATCGCGCGCGGGCTGGAAAGCTGGCCGGCGCGGCCGCGTGTCGTCATCGGCGAGGAGGCCAAGCGTGCGGCCTTTCGTGTTGCCCACGCCGCGTTCGCCAAATCCGGCACCGTGACGCTCGAACTGGCGCTTGCGCAAGTGCCGATGGTGACCGCTTACAGAGCCGGTGCGGTGGAAGCCTGGATCGTGCGTCGGCGCATCACGTCGTCGTCGGTCATTCTCGCCAATCTGGTGATCGGTGAGAACGTCATTCCTGAATTCATTCAGGAGGATTGCACCGCAGCGAGGCTTGCGCCGGCGCTGCGCGACGTGTTGACGGCGACGCCGCTGCGGCAGCGACAGCAGGAGGCTTTTGCGCGCATCGATGGCATCATGTCGACCGGCGCGTTGTCGCCCAGCGCGCGCGCCGCCGAAGTCGTGATCGGGTTGCTGCGATAGCGTGTACTATCGTGACGGCGAAGCGATCAGCGCATCGTCGCGGACGATGCAGACGCCGCCGCGATAGACCGAGCGCCCCTTGGGAACAGCGACCACGGCTTCCGGAATGTGCGCGGCGCGCAACGTGACGAAATCGGCGCGCGCCCCGACGCGCACACCGTAGTTCGTCACGCCGAGCGCCTTGGCGCCGGCCGCGGTGACCGCATCGAATGCGATGCCGAGTTCGTCGTCGGTGCGGAAGTCCGAGCGATGGCCGATCATCATGGCGCGGCGAAGCATGTCGCCGTCGCCGTAGGGACTCCAGCTGTCGCGGATATTGTCGTTGCCGCCGAACACGGTGACGCCCGCGTTGCGGAGCGCCAGTACCGGCGGAAACGCCCGCGCGCCGGGTGCGGTCGTCATGATGGCGACGCCGGATTCGGCGAGAAGGTCGGCCGTGCGTCGAAGCGCATCGGCGAGAACGTCACCCAGCGCATAGGCATGGCTGATGGTGACTTTGCCCTGCATTCCCAAGGCTCGCGTGCGCTCTGCGATCTCCTCGATCGAGAACAGGCCCATCGTACCCGCTTCGTGCAGATGAATATCGACGCCGACCCCGCGTTTGCCGGCGATGCCGAAGACGATATCGAGATGATCCCTGACGTCGCGATCGACCGCCGCGGGATCGAGCCCGCCGATCAGATCGGCACCATGATCGAACGCCGCGTCCAGCAGTTCGGCGGTGCCGGGGCAGGTGAGAAGGCCGCTCTGGGGAAACGCCACCAACTGGATATCGATCAGATGACGATACTGCTCGCGTACCGCCGCGATGGTTTGCAACGACGCCAGCCCGACGCTGCCATCGACCATGACGTGGCTGCGCATCCGCGTCGAGCCGTTGGCGATGCACAGTTCGAGTTGATTGCGCGCGCGCTCCGCCATCGGCGCGGCGGCGGCCATGTTGCGATGTTGAATCGCCACGCGCTCGCGGACATTGAAGCCGGCGGTGTAGGGGACGTACGGCCGCCACGCATCGCCGTAGAAACTCGTGTCGAGATGGACATGGCCCTCGACGAATGCGGGGACCACCAGAAGGCCGCCGAGATCAACGGTGAGCTTTGCGGCATTGTCGTCGACGGCATCAACGTGAATTCCGGCAATGATGCCGTTCGTCACCGCGATGCTGGCACGTGTGCCATCGACAAGGCGGGCGTTTCGGAACAGCGTATCGATGGTCATGGTTCACCTCGTCGACAGAAAGGCCGGCCACAAAAGCGACAGGCCCGATCCGGATTGTCGGATCGGGCCTGCGAATCTTCAAGCGTCGAAAAGGGCGCCGTTACTTGCGCTTGTCCAAATCGACGTAGTCGCGCTTGGCGGAGCCGGTATAGAGCTGACGCGGACGGCCGATCTTCTGCGCCGGGTCCTCGATCATCTCGCTCCACTGGCTGATCCAGCCAACGGTGCGAGCGACCGCGAACAAAACGGTGAACATCGAGGTCGGGAAGCCCATCGCCTTCAGCGTGATGCCGGAATAGAAATCGACGTTCGGATACAGCTTGCGCTCGATGAAGTATTCGTCGCTCAGCGCGATTTTCTCCAGCTCCAGCGCGATCGGCAGCAGCGGGTCGTTGGCGTGCCCGGTCTCCTTGAGCACGGCGTGACACATCTTCTGCATGATCTTGGCGCGCGGATCGTAGTTCTTGTAGACGCGATGGCCGAAGCCCATCAGTCGCACCGACGAATTCTTGTCCTTCACCTTGGCGATGAATTCCGGAATCTTGTCGACCGAACCGATCTCGGCGAGCATCTGCAAGGCCGCCTCGTTGGCGCCGCCATGCGCCGGGCCCCACAGGCAGGCGATCCCGGCCGCGATGCAGGCGAACGGGTTAGCGCCCGACGAACCGGCGATACGCACGGTGGAGGTCGAGGCGTTCTGCTCGTGGTCGGCGTGCAGGATGAAGATCTTGTCCAGCGCGTCGGCGAGCACCGGATTGATCTTGTACTCCTCGCACGGCACCGCGAAGCACATGCGCAGGAAGTTCGACGCGTAGTCGAGATCGTTCTGCGGGTAAACGAAAGGCTGGCCGGTATTGTACTTGTAGGCCATCGCCGCCAGCGTCGGAACCTTGGCGATCATGCGCATCGACGCGATCATGCGCTGATGCGGATCGTTGATGTCGGTCGAGTCGTGATAGAACGCGGCGAGCGCGCCGACGGAGGCGACCATCACCGCCATCGGGTGGGCATCGCGACGGAAGCCCTGGAAAAAGCGGGCCATCTGCTCGTGCACCATGGTGTGGTGCGTGACGCGATAATCGAAGTCCGCCTTCTGCGCCTTGGTCGGCAGTTCGCCGTGCATCAGCAGGTAGCAGGTTTCGAGGAAGTCGCCTTTTTCCGCAAGCTGTTCGATCGGGTAGCCGCGATACAGCAGCACGCCTTCGTCACCGTCGATATAGGTGATTTTGGATTCGCAACTTCCGGTGGACGTGAAACCCGGATCGTAGGTGAACATGCCGGCCTGGGCGTACAGCTTGCTGATGTCGATCACGTCAGGGCCGATCGTTCCCGAACGGACCGGGAAGTCGTGGGATTTGCCGCCGACGGTCAGGGTGGCCGATTTTGAATTGGTTTTTGCGTCCATCGCATATCCCCGATGAGGTCGTTGAAAGGCCGAGCTTGCCAAGCGTCGAGATTGTGGCGACGGGTGGCCGCCGGGGTGGCCGAAAAGCGCCGGGCCAAGGGGTATCGCATTGCAGTATGCACCGCAAGGTGCGCTTTTGCACCTTTGGTAGCGTCAGGCGGCGGCCTGATCGGCGAGGCGGCCAAGGCACTCGTCGCGCCCCAAAACCGACAGCACGTCGAAGATGCCCGGAGACGTCGTGCGGCCGGTCAAAGCCACGCGGAGCGGCTGCGCGACAGAACCCAGCTTCAGGCCGTTTTGTTCCGCGAAGGCGCGCATGGCCGCCTCCGTGGTGTCCTGCCGCCAATCGCCCACCGCCACCAGCGCTTCGCGAATTCGGCCGATCAACTGCCGCGTCTCCGGCGTCAGCAAGGCGGCGGCCTTGGCATCCATTGCCAGGGGTCGGTCGGCGACGATGAACTGCGCACCGTCGACGAGGTCGATCAGGGTTTTGGCGCGCTCCTTCAGTCCGGGCATGGCCCGCAGAAGCTGATCGCGCGTGGTGTCGTTGAGCTTCGCCTTCAGCATTGCGCCGTTGGGCAAGTGCCCCGCCTCGTTCGCCAGCACGGTCACGAGAGATTGATCGTCGCTGTTGCGGATGTAGTGGCCGTTGAGATTTTCCAGCTTGGCAAAGTCGAACCGCGCGGCGGAACGCCCGATCGCCGGGAGGTCGAACGTGTCGATCATTTCCTGCGTCGAGAAAATCTCCTGATCGCCATGGCTCCAGCCGAGCCGTACCAGATAGTTTCGCAGCGCCTCGGGCAGATAGCCCATGGTGCGGTAGGCATCGACGCCGAGCGCCCCGTGCCGCTTCGACAGCTTCGAGCCGTCCGGCCCGTGGATCAGCGGGATATGCGCCATGCTGGGCAAGTCCCAGCCCAGCGCGTCGTAGATCTGTTTCTGCCGTGCGGCGTTGGTGAGGTGGTCGTCGCCGCGGATGACGTGGGTGACGCCCATGTCGTGATCGTCGGCGACCACCGCAAGCATGTAGGTCGGGTTGCCGTCGGAGCGCAGCAGCACCAGATCGTCGAGGTTCTCGTTCTGCCAGACCACGCGGCCCTGAACCTGATCCTCGATCACGGTTTCGCCGATCAGCGGGGCCTTGAGGCGGATCACCGGCGCGACGCCTGCGGGGGCCTCCGACGGATCGCGGTCGCGCCACAGCCCGTTGTAGAGCCGCGTGCGGCCCTCCGCGCGCGCCTTCTCGCGCATCGCCGTCAGTTCGTCCTGCGTGGCGTAGCAGCGGTAGGCGTTGCCGGAGGCGAGCAACTGGGCGACCACCTCGCGGTGACGCTCGGCCCGCTGGAACTGATAGACGACATCGCCGTCCCAATCGAGGCCCAGCCACTTCAGGCCGTCGAGGATGGCGGTGATGGCGGCGTCGGTCGAGCGCTCGCGGTCGGTGTCCTCGACCCGCAGCAGCATCTTGCCGCCATGATGATGGGCGAACAGCCAGTTGAACAGCGCGGTCCGGGCACCGCCGATGTGCAGGAAGCCGGTGGGCGAGGGCGCAAAGCGGGTGACGACAGGTTTGGTCATGATACCGGAAACAAGGGGAACGGGGCGGGCTGAAAATGCGCGGTCGGTGTATAGAGCATGATCCCAAAAAGTGGAAACCGGTTTTCGGAAAAGATCATGCTCTAACAAAAAGATAGGCGCGACGGGTTTGATTCAACGCAGTTGGATCGGACACTAGCAGGATCGCGGCATAACTAAAGGCTTCTTGACGCCGCCGCGCATGATATGCGGGCTTGGCGACGGCAGGCGGATTTGGCAAAGGAAGGCGCTGCAAAATGCGGCGGACTTCGGATTCGGGACATTGGAATGACGGCAGACGCGACGACGGCAGAGGCAGGGCGCGATTTCATCCGCGATATCGTTCAGGCCGACCTCGACAGCAAGCGGCATACCCGGATCGTGACACGCTTCCCGCCGGAGCCGAACGGCTACCTGCATATCGGCCATGCCAAATCCATCGCGCTCAATTTCGGCATCGCGCAGGAGTTCGGCGGCAAGTGCCACCTGCGTTTCGACGACACCAATCCGGCCAAGGAAGAACAGGAATATATCGATTCAATTCAGCGCGACGTGCGCTGGCTCGGCTTCGACTGGGGCGACAACCTGTTCTATGCCTCGGATTATTTCGAGCGTCTGTATGGCTGGGCGGAAGACCTGATCCGCGCCGGTCTCGCTTACGTCGATGACCAGTCGCAGGAGGAAATCCGCCTCGCGCGCGGCACCTTGACCGAGCCGGGCAGGAACAGCCCATTCCGCGACCGCGGCGTCGGGGAAAATCTCGACCTTTTCCGGCGCATGAAGGCGGGTGAATTCCCCAACGGCACGCGCGTGCTGCGCGCGAAAATCGATATGGCCTCCGGCAACATCAACCTGCGTGACCCGGTGCTTTACCGCATCCTGCATGCCGAGCATCCGCGCACCGGCAAGGCGTGGTCGATCTATCCGAGCTACGATTACGCGCACGGCCAGTCCGACGCCATCGAAGGCATCACGCACTCGATCTGCACGCTGGAATTCGAGGATCATCGGCCGCTTTACGAGTGGCTGCTGGACAAGCTGCCGGTGCCGTCGCATCCGCATCAGTACGAATTCGCGCGGCTCAATCTCACCTACACGTTGCTATCCAAGCGTGTGCTCACCGAACTGGTGCGCGGCGGACACGTTGGCGGCTGGGACGATCCGCGGATGCCGACCATCGCCGGTCTGAAGCGGCGTGGCGTGCCGCCGGAAGCGATCCGCGAATTCATCAAGCGGATCGGGGTTGCGAAAGCCAACAGCGTCGTCGACGTCGGGATGCTGGAGTTCTGCATTCGCGAGGTTCTGAACCGCACCTCGCAGCGGCGCATGGCGGTGCTGCGGCCGCTCAAGGTGGTGATCGAGAATTATCCGGAAGGGCAAAGCGAGGAGCTGGAAGCCGTCAACCATCCGGACGATCCCGCCGCCGGCACCCGCACGATCACCTTCGGTCGCGAACTCTACATCGAGCGCGACGACTTCATGGAAAACCCGCCGAAGAAATTCTTCCGCCTGTCGCCGGGCAAGGAAGTGCGTCTGCGCTATGCTTACTTCCTCACGTGTCGCGACGTGGTGAAGGACGCCAACGGCGAAGTGATCGAATTGCGCTGCACCTACGATCCCGCGACCAAGGGCGGCAACGCGCCCGATGGCCGCAAGGTCAAGGCGACGATGCACTGGCTGCCGGCGGCGCAGTCGGTCCCCGCCGAGATCCGGATCTACAATCCGCTGTTCAGCAATCCGGCGCCGAACGCCGCGAACTTCGCTGCCGATCTCAATCCGGACTCGCTCGAGGTGCTGCGCGACGCCCGCATCGAGCCGTCGCTGGCGACCGCGAACGCCGATGATGTCATTCAGTTCGAGCGGCAGGGCTACTTCGTACGCGACCGGGATTCGACGCCGGAAAAGCCGGTGTTCAATCGCACCATCGGCCTGCGCGACAGTTTTGCAAAGGGCTGAGGTCGCAACTGCGAACTCACAAGGGCGTCCTCATCCACAGCGTCGTCCCCGCCCGCGCGGGGACGACGGTCGCCTTGTTGTAAATCCACGCGCCAAGCGAGCGTCTGGCCGAACGTCGAAACCGCGTTGCCGACGCCTGCCGATTGATCCATGCTGCCTGACCGTTTGCGGGAGTGCGCATGACGGACGGGGGCGAGGGCAAAGTCAGGGTACGAACCTGGCCGGTATCGGGCGACGTGCGGGCGGCTGTCGGTTCTGCGCGGGACGCGAGCCTATGGTCATCGCTCGTCGCGCGCCTGCGCGAGTGGCTTCGCGCCGAAGCGGGTGACGGCCGGCTGTTGCCGTGGGTGCCGATCGCGTTCGGCATCGGCATCGCGCTGTATTTTTCCGCCGATCGCGAGCCCGTCGCATGGCTGACGGCCATTGTCGCGGTGGTGCTGTTCGGCATTGCGTTTCTGCTTCGGCATCGCAAGGCGTTTGCGGCGACGCTGATGCTGGCGGCGATAGCCGGGGGGTTCAGTGTCGCGACGCTGAAGACGGCCCGCGTGGCGCATCCGGTGCTGGTGCACCCGATCTATTCGGCGTCGCTGCAAGGTTTTGTCGAAACGCACGAGGAGCGCGAGCGCACCGATCGGTTCGTGCTGCGCGTGACAGCGTTGACTGCCGCGCGCAGTGCAACGACGTTGACGCGGGTGCGGCTCTCGGTGCGCAAGGGCACGGCGCCGCCGGTGGGCAGCTATGTCGCGCTGAAAGCGCGCCTGTTGCCGCCGTTGTCGCCGCTGCGGCCCGGCAGCTACGACTTCGGCCGCGATCTGTATTTCCAGGGCATCGGCGCATCGGGTTTCGCGATGGGCGCGATCAAGACGCTCGATCCGCCCGCGAGCGGCGGCTGGGCGCTGCGCTATGCTGCCGTCATGCAGGGAATGCGCGATGCCATCGACACGCGCATCCGCACCGCACTCGAGGGCGACAACCGCGCCATCGCAACCGCGCTGCTCACCGGCCGTCGCGACGCCATTACGCCGCCGGTGAACGACGCGATGTTCATCTCCGGCCTCGGCCATGTGCTGTCGATTTCCGGTTACCACATGGCTGTGGTCGCAGGCGTGGTGTTCTTCACGGTCCGCGCGCTGCTGGCGCTGATTCCCGGATTGACGGTGGCGTTTCCGATCAAGAAATGGTCGGCGGCCGCGGCGCTTGCGGCGGCAACGTTCTATCTGCTGCTGTCGGGCGCGGAAGTCGCGACGCAGCGCTCGTACTTCATGACGGCGGTGGTGCTGATCGCGGTGATGGTCGACCGCCGCGCCATCACCTTCCGCACATTGGCCATCGCGGCGATGGTGGTGTTGGTCGTCGCGCCCGAAGCGCTTGTTCATCCCAGTTTTCAGATGTCGTTCGCCGCGACGCTCGGGCTGGTGGCGCTGATCCAGATCGGAATGCCGCGCCTGTTCGCGACACCGGACAATTCGGCGGCGGCGCGCGCGGCGCTGTGGGGCGGCCGCGAGATCATGACGCTGGCGCTGGCCTCGCTGGTCGCGGGGCTTGCGACCACGCCATACGCGGCCTTTCATTTCCACCGTGTCACGCCCTACGGCCTGCTGGCGAACCTCGCGGCGATGCCGGTGGTGTCGGGCGTGGTGATGCCGGCGGGGCTGATGGGGCTGATCGCCGCGCCGTTCGGGCTCGACCGGGTGTTCTGGGAGATCATGGGGCTCGGCATCGACTGGATGATCGCGGTCGCGGTCTGGGTCGCGGCGCTGCCCGGTGCGATCGGCCGGATGGCGGCGTTCGGCACCGGACCATTGCTGCTGGCGAGCGGCGGGATCGTGTTGCTCGGTCTGCTGCGGACGCCGCTACGCTGGGCGGCCTGGCGTTGGCCGGTGCGACGCTCTGGGCGCTGTCGGTGACGCAGCCCGACGTACTGATCGCCGGTGACGGCCACAGCGTCGCGGTGCGCGGTAGCGACGGCCGGTTGCGGATCATGCGAACGGCGAAGGATACGTTCCTCGTTCGCGAGTGGCTGGCGGCGGATGCCGATCCGCGCGCCGCCACGGACCCCGCGCTGGCCACGGGCGTGTCCTGCGATCCCGATGGCTGCGTTTCGGCGCTGGGCGACGGCCGGCTGGTGGCGCTGACCTTGCGGCCGGATGCCTTCGCCGACGACTGCACCCGCGCCGCGATCATCGTCACGCAGCAGCAGGCGCCGTCGGATTGCGGCGCCATGGTGATCGATCGGTCGCGCTTGCAGCGGCAGAGGGGCCTTGCGTTGCGCCAGGCGGGGGAAGGCTTTTCGGTGACCGCGATCAGGCCCGAGGGAATCGACCGGCCGTGGTCGCCGACGCCTTCAATGGCGGCGACAGCACCAACGACAAGGCGACCGCGCATTGCGCCGCCGGTCGATGCGACGCCGGTGGAAGCGGATCGGCAAGGGGACGACTGAGCGCGAGCCGATCAGTACCGCCGGTAAAGTCCGATCAGTTTGCCCTGAATCCGCACGCGGTTCGGCGGCAGGATGCGAACCTCATAGGCGGCGTTGGCAGGCTCCAGCGCGATCGATGCGCCGCGGCGACGGAAACGCTTCAGCGTGGCCTCTTCCTCGTCGATCAGGGCAACGACGATGTCGCCGGTATCGGCGCTGTCGTTGCGCTGGATCAGCGCCATGTCGCCGTCCAGAATACCGGCCTCGACCATGGAATCGCCGCGCACTTCCAGCGCGTAATGCTCGCCGGAGCCGAGCATGTCCGGCGGGACGCTGATGGTGTGGCTGCGGGTCTGCAAGGCCTCGATCGGCGTACCGGCGGCGATGCGACCCATCACCGGGACCGAAACCGGATGATCGGCGTCGTTGTCGGGGGCGTTGCTGATCGGACGAACCTTGCCGAGATTGCCTTCGATCACGCTGGGCGTGAAGCCGCGCCGCGTGGTGCCGCCGTTGCCGGCGTCCGGCAGCTTGATGACCTCGATGGCGCGCGCGCGGTTGGGCAGGCGGCGGATGAAGCCCCGTTCTTCCAGTGCGGTAATCAGACGATGAATGCCTGACTTGGAACGCAGGTCGAGCGCATCCTTCATTTCGTCGAAAGACGGCGGCACGCCGCTTTCCGTCAACCGTTCGTTGATGAACCGCAGAAGCTCGTATTGTTTGCGTGTCAGCATGTCGGTCCCATCCCCGATATCCAGAATTCGTTTGCTTTGCCGCCGGTCCATCGCCCGGCCGATACGCACGTCGAACGAGATGGCCGTTCGAAACAAATCATGAACGGACACTATATGTTCGATATGTGTTCCGCAACCTCTTAATTTTCGGTCAATGCCGCCCCAATTCGGGGCATCAGTCCGGCAGGCGGATCACCGTGCACGGATCGCCGGCCGCGGCGGCGGGAGCGAAGGGCGCCCGGATCACCAGCGCCTGTGCCACGGCCAGATTGGCCAGCAGCGAACTGTCCTGCTGGCTGACCGTGGTAGCGACCGCCGTGCCATCGGCGCGTCGCGCAAGGCGGGCGCGCAGATAGTCCTGCCGCTGGTCGTTGGCCGGGAGATCGTTGCCAAGGACAGCCGGCTCGGAGCCATGATGCAGATCGGCGCGGCCGGACAGCGCGCGCAGCAGCGGCACCATGAACAGGAAAGCACAGATGTAGGAGGAGACCGGGTTGCCGGGCAGGCCGATCACCCGCATGTCGCCGAGGCGGCCATGCATCATCGGCTTGCCCGGGCGCAACGCGATTTTCCAGAACGACAGCGCGACGCCTTCGGCCTGCAACGCGACATGCATCAGGTCGTGATCCCCGACCGATGCGCCGCCGGTGGTGACAAGAATATCGGCGCCGCCGTCGCGCGCGCGGCGGATCGCCGCCGTGGTGGCGTCCATTGTGTCGGCCGCGATGCCGAGATCGACGGTGTCAGCGCCTTCCTGCCGCGCCAGCGCGTGGAGCGCGTAGCCATTCGACAGCACGATCTGTCCGGGCTTCGGGTCGGCGCCGGGCAGCACCAGTTCGTCGCCGGTCGCGAGCACCGCGACACGCGGGCGGCGATGCACAGGCAGGCGAGGGTGGTTCATGCCGGCGGCGAGCGAGAGGTCGCGGTCGGTGAGGCGGCGGCCCGCGCGTAGCAGCACGTCGCCTTCGTGGAAATCGATGCCCGCGCGGCGGATGTTGCGCCCGGCCGCGATCGGCTCGTTGACGACGACGGTATCGCCGTCGCGCGTGGTGTTTTCCTGGATCACCACCGCGTCGGTCTCGGCCGGCACCACGCCGCCGGTGAAAATGCGGACCGCTTCGCCCGGTTTCACGGCGATGCCGAATGGACTGCCGGCCGCGGCTTCGCCGATGACTTTGAGACGTGCGGGCGTTTTCGTGATGTCGGCGGCGCGCACCGCGTAACCGTCCATCGCCGACATGTCGGCGGGCGGCTGCGAGCGCCGCGAAGCCATGTCGCGGGCGAGCACGCGATGATACGCGTCGGAAAGCGCGACCATGTCTTCCGGCAGCACCGTGACGCCGTCGAGCACCGCGGCCATCGCATCGGCGACCGGCATCAACGCCATGACGACCTCCACGGTTCGCGATGCGCGCGGATCATGTCGCGGCCTTGCGCGCCGGTGCGCGGTAGTGGCCGGATTTGCCGCCGCGCTTCTTCACGAGGCGAATGCCTTCGATTCGGACGCCGCGCTCCACCGCCTTGATCATGTCGTAGACCGTCAGCGCCGCGACCGACACCGCGGTGAGCGCTTCCATCTCGACTCCGGTGGGGCCGGTGACTTTCACGGTGGCTTCGATCCGGCAACCCGGCAGCGCGGCATCGGGGGCGATGTCGAGCGTGACTTTCGACAGCGCCAGCGGATGACACAGCGGAATCAGTTCGGAGGTTCGCTTCGCCGCCATGATGCCGGCGATGCGCGCGGTGCCCAGCACGTCGCCCTTGGCGGCGTCGCCCTTCACGATCAGATCGAGCGTCGCCTTGCTCATGACGACGCTGGCTTCGGCGACCGCGATGCGTTCGGTCGACGGCTTGGCCGAAACGTCGACCATCCGCGCCTCACCCTTGCTGTCGATGTGGGTCAGGGCGGGCTTGCGGGCCATGGTCACCGGGCTCCGGCGGGACGCGTCAGCAGCGCCCGCGTTGCGGCGGTGACGTCGTCCTGGCGCATCAGGCTTTCACCGACGAGGAACGTCGAGATGCCGACGCTGGAAAGCCGCGCCAGATCGTCCGGCGTGAAGATGCCGCTCTCGCCGACCATCAGCCGATCGGCGGGCATGTGCGCGGCGAGGTCCTCGCTGGTCGTCAACGTCGTCTCGAAGGTGCGCAGGTTGCGGTTGTTGATGCCGATCATCGGCGAATGCAGTTTGAGTGCGCGATCGAGTTCGGCGCGGTCGTGCACTTCCACCAGCACGTCCATGCCGTGGATGCGCGCGGCGTCCTCGATCTCGCGTGCCGCACCGTCGTCAAGCGCGGCCATGATGATCAGTATGCAATCGGCGCCGTGGGCGCGCGCCTCGACCACCTGATAGGGATCGAACATGAAGTCCTTGCGCAACACCGGCAACGAGACCGCCGCGCGCGCCGACACCATGAAATCGAGATGACCCTGGAACGAAGGCGTGTCGGTCAAAACCGAAAGGCAGGCCGCGCCACCGGCCTCGTAGGCACGTGCCAGCGCCGGCGGATCGAAATCGGCGCGGATCAGGCCCTTCGAGGGAGAGGCTTTCTTCACCTCGGCGATCAGCGCGTAGTCGCCGTTGGCGAGCTTGCGCCGCAGCGCCGCGATGAATCCGCGCGGCGCGGTCGCGGCACGCGCCAGATGTTCGAGATCGGCCAGCGAGCGTACCCGCCTCGCGCTCGCGATCTCTTCGCGTTTGTAGGCCTCGATCTTGGTCAGGATGTCGGACATCGCCGCCTCCCGTGCATCAGCCGTTCGAAACGGCGATCAGATGTTTCAGCCGCTCCGCCGCCGCGCCGTTATCGAGCGCCTTCGCGCCGATCGCGACGCCTTCCTTCAGATCCCTGGCGCGGCCGGCAACGATCAATGCGGCAGCCGCGTTCAACAGCGCGACGTCGCGATAGGCGCCGGGCTTGCCGTCGAGTACGCCCTTGAGCGCCACCGCGTTGGCATTGGCGTCGCCGCCCTTGAGCGCATCGCCGCTTGCGCGCGGCAACCCGGCATCGTCCGGCGTGATCTCGAAGGTGCGGATGTTGCCGCCTTCCAGCGCCGCCACGAAGGTCGGACCGGTGAGGGTAATCTCGTCGAGACCGTCGGAGCCGTGCACCACCCAGATCGATTCCGCGCCGAGGTTTTTCAAGACCTGCGCCAGCGGCTGCACCCATTGCCGCGAGAATACGCCGACCATCTGCCGCGTGACGCCGGCGGGATTCGACAGCGGTCCGAGCAGATTGAAGATGGTGCGGGTGGCGAGTTCGACGCGTGTGGGGCCGACGTTCTTCATCGCGGGATGATGCGCGGGCGCGAACATGAAGCCGATGCCGGTTTCCTTGACGCAGCGCGACACCTGATCCGGCGTCAGGTCGATCTTGACGCCAAGCGCCGCCAGCACGTCGGCCGCGCCGGATTTCGACGACAGCGCGCGGTTGCCGTGCTTGGCGACCGGCACGCCGGCGCCTGCGACGATGAACGAGGCGCAGGTGGAGACGTTGACCGAACCGGAGCCGTCACCGCCGGTGCCGACGATATCGACGGCATCGGCGGGCGCCGTCACGCGCAGCATCTTGGCGCGCATCGCCGCCACCGCGCCGGTGATCTCGTCCACCGTCTCGCCACGCACCCGCAGGCCCATCAGCATCGCACCCATCTGCGAGGGCGTCGCTTCGCCGGACATCATGCGGTCGAAGGCGTCGGCGGCCTCGTCACGGGTGAGGCTGGCGCCGGTGGCGACCTTGGCGATAATCGTTTTCAGATCGTCCATCGAATCCGTGCCTTCGCGTCGCTATCAGTTGTTCGCGCCGGTGATCTGCGCGACCGCCGGCTGATTGATCTTCACGCCGATCTCGCTTTCCATCTTGACGACGTACTGGCCGACCAACTCATCGGCGAGGCCGCGTTCGACGGAGGTCTTGAGTTTCTTGGCGTCCTCGGAGGCGAGGTCCAGCGTCGGCTCGGTCACGTCGGTGACGCGGAACACCACCCACTCGGCGGCATTCGCGCCCTCGCTCTGCCCGGCGGCGTCCTTGGCTGTGCGGAAGGCACCCGCGACGGCGCCCGCCGGAAGGTTGGCGACACTGGCGTCGCGCTTGAACTTTTCGGCGGTTTCCACCTTGAGCCCCATCGCCGTAGCCTCGTCGGCGAGCTTGCCGCCCTTGTTAAGCTTCTCGACCATCTCGGTCGCCTTGGCGCGCAGCTTGTTGGTGATCTGGTCGGCTCGCCAGCGCGCCTCGACCTGATCCTTGACCTCATCGAGCGGGCGTTCGCGCGACGGCGTGACGCCGAGCACGTCGAACGACACGTAGCCGCCGTTGTAGGAAATCATTTCATTGTCGACGCCGACATCGCTGGCGAACGCCTGCGACACGAGATCGAGGCCGGGCGGGATCGTGGCCACCGGCTTGCCGTCGGGCGCGCGGCCGGACCGGTCGACCGCTTCGATGGTGGTGACCGGCAGCTTCAGTTTCTCGGCGGCTTCGACGACGTTGGCGCCCCCGGCGCGCTCGTCCTCCAGCTTGTCGTGCAACTCCTTCACGGATTTGCGTGCGCGGTCCAGCGCGATTTCCTTTTTCAATGTCGCGGCGACGCTCTCGTAGCTGGCCTGACTGCCCGGCTCGATCTTGCCGACCTTGACCAGCACCGTGCCGAAGGTGCCAGGAATCGGCTGGCTGATCTCACCGGTTTTCAACGCGAAGGCGGCGTCGGCGACCTTGGAATCGATGATGGCGGATTTGGCTACGAGGCCGAGATCGACGTCCGACGGCTTCAGGCCGCGTTCCTTGGCGAGGTCGTCGAACGACAGCCCGCCCACCAGACGGGCGCGCGCGGCGGCGGCGTCCTCGGCATTCGGAAACATCATCTGCGAGACGTCGCGCTTTTCGGGCGTCGCGAACGTGTCCTTGCGCTCCTCGTAGACCTTCTTGGCGTCCTCGTCGGATATCGTCGTCCATTTCGCCAGATCGTCGGGCGTGATCGAGATGAACGCGACCTTGCGATACTCTGGCGCGCGGAACTGGACTTTGTGGGCGTCGTAATAGCTTTTCAGCGCTTCCGGCGTCGGCGTGTCGATGGCGCCGGCCTGCGCCGCCTCCAGCTTGACGAACGCGACGGTCCGCTGCTCGTTCTGGAACTGATTGAGCGCGGCGACGGCGGTCTTGCTCGGCTCCACTTCACCGGAAATCGATCCGACCAGTTGGCGACGCAGCGACACGCGCTTCTGCTCGGCGATGTAGCGTTGCTCGGTGAAGTTGGCCTGACGGATGAGCTGGGCGAAGCGCGCCGGATCGAATGCGCCGTTCGCGCCCTTGAAGTTCGGATCGCTGGCGATCGATTTCATGATCTCGTCGGTCGACACCGCCAGACCGAGGTTGTTCGTGGCTTCGTCCAGCGTCGTCTCGGCGATCAGTTGCTGCAGGACCTGACGATCGATGCCGAAGGCCCGCGCCTGATCGGGTGTGAGGGGACGGCCGATCTGGCGGCTGATCTGCTGCAGCCGGTCGGTGTAGAGCTGGCGGAACTGCTCGATCGAAATCTCGGTCTTGCCGATCTTGGCCAGTGTCGACTGGCCGAATCCCCGGAAGATGTCGCCGATGCCCCAGATGCCGAAACTGACGATCAGGACGCCCATCACGAGGGTCATGATGGTTTTGCCGAACCAGTTGGATGTGGCGTTACGAATTCCGCGAAGCATGGGTTTAAATCTTACTGCAGGAGGAGGCGGGTCGCCTTCGGAGCGAATTTCGGCGTCATGAAGCGCGGTGATGCGCCAGGCCGCTCCGCCGGCACGGATCCGGACAGGTCCTGGCATGAACCGGCGTTCCACGTCGCCGGAAGGCGTCCGAAGGGCGGCACGAACTGATCGTGCCATCATAAAGAGCCCGCCGCGCAGTCGCAACCGTGGCGGAAACGCGCAATCCGCAGTCAATTCGTCGTGGGGCGTTGTCACAGCCGGTCGCGGCGGCTATTGGCTCTGGCCATCCCATTTGCGTGATGACGCCTGCCGTCGTCGCAAGACCCGTCCGAGCGTGAGAGTTCGATCCCATGACCAAGCCGATTCGTCCGCTGATCGCGGGCAACTGGAAGATGAACGGCCTCAAGGCGTCCCTGAACGAGCTTGCGGCGATCGCCGGCGGCGCCGGCGAGCTTTGGCGCAAGGCCGATCTTCTGATCTGTCCGCCCGCGACCCTGCTGTTCACGGCGGCCGCGTCGGCGATCGGTTCGCGGGTCGCGATCGGAGCACAGGATTGCCACGTCGCGACCTCGGGCGCGCACACCGGGGATCTGTCGGCGCAGATGCTGGCGGACGCCGGCGCCACCGCTGTCATCGTCGGCCATTCCGAACGCCGCGCCGATCATGGCGAAACCGATGAACTGGTGCGGCGCAAGGCGGAGGCCGCCTGGAACGAGGGCCTGCTGGCGATCATCTGCATCGGCGAAACTCAGACCGAGCGCGATGCCGGGCAGGCGCTCGACGTGGTCGGGCGTCAACTCGCGGGCTCGGTGCCGGACGGCGCCACCGCAACCAATACCGTGGTCGCCTACGAGCCGGTCTGGGCGATCGGCACCGGCCGCACGCCGACCGTGGCCGAAGTCGCCGAAGTGCATGATTTCATGCGCAAAACACTGGCCGGCCGATTTGGCGGCGAGGCCGCCGGCATCCGGCTGCTCTACGGCGGCTCGGTCAAGCCGTCGAACGCGGCGGAACTTCTCGCCGTATCCAACGTCAATGGCGCGCTGATCGGCGGCGCCAGCCTCAAGGCCAGCGACTTTCTTGCGATCGCGGGTGCCTGCCCTTAATTAAGCACCAACCGGTCTGGTACCGGATGGCGTGCCGAGCGACCGGCGAGGGGTGACAATCGCCCCGCCGGTCGTGTAGACACCCTGCGAATTCATGTCCTGGCTAGTGATCCGATTCCAGCATTTGCCTCCCGTTGCAGCGGGCGCTTTTGCAAATGTTGGAATCAAAGGACCACTGGCAGTTATAAGTCTCTAGTGGAGTTCTGAATTTGACATTCGCCCACCGGGCTGGCTGCAAACGGGTAGCGAATGTCAAATTCACTCTACTAGTGCGAGCGGACGTGGTCCGCCGCTGGCGCTGCGATGGAAGGTCTCGATGGAAACCGTCATTATTGTCATTCACCTGATGCTGGTCGTGGTGCTGATCGGCGTCGTGCTGATCCAGAAGTCCGAAGGCGGGGGTCTGGGAATCGGCGGCGGCGGTGGCGGCGGCTTCATGTCGAGCCGCGGCACAGCGAACCTGTTGACGCGGACAACGGCCATCGTGGCGGGGCTGTTCTTCCTCACCAGCCTGTTGCTGTCGTGGCTCGCCAATTACGAGCGGACGCCGGCCTCGATTATCAACAACACCACGGCGCCGCTGTCGCAGCCGGCAACGCCGGTCGCGCCGACCGGTGGCGGCGTGCTCGATTCGCTGAAGCAGCAGGAACAGCAGACGCCGAGCGTGCCGCAGCCTCCGCGATCGCAGTGAGGCCCTGCAATTCTGCAACGCTTCTCAATGTGAATTGTTGAGAAGCGTCTCCAACAAGCTGTTTTCGTTTTGAATTTCAAGTCACCCACAGCATGGCCCGCGATCGGGCCGTGGTTCCGATTCGTTTTGGCGAATCGCCAAGGTCAGCGTAGAGGTTAAGTCCCATGGCGCGGTACATTTTCATCACCGGCGGCGTGGTCTCCTCGCTCGGCAAGGGTCTGGCTTCGGCGGCTTTGGGCGCGCTGCTGCAGGCGCGGGGCTACAAGGTCCGGCTTCGCAAGCTCGATCCCTATCTCAATCTCGATCCCGGCACGATGTCGCCGTATCAGCACGGCGAGGTGTTCGTCACCGACGACGGCGCTGAGACCGACCTCGACCTCGGACACTACGAGCGGTTCACCGGGCGGCCGGCGACCAAGCAGGACAACATCACCACCGGCCGCATCTATCAGGACATCCTGACCAAGGAACGGCGCGGCGACTATCTCGGCGCCACCATCCAGGTGGTGCCGCACGTCACCAACGCCATCAAGGATTTCGTCCTCACCGGCAACGACGGCTACGACTTCGTGCTGGTGGAGATCGGCGGCACGGTGGGCGATATCGAGGGGCTGCCGTTCTTCGAGGCGATCCGCCAGATCAAGAACGACCTGCCGCGCGGCCACGCCATCTACGTTCACCTGACGCTCTTGCCGTTCATCCCCAGCGCGGGCGAGCTGAAGACCAAGCCGACCCAGCACTCGGTCAAGGAACTGCGTTCCATCGGCATCCAGCCGGATATCCTGCTCTGTCGCACCGACCGGCCGATCCCGAAGGAGGAGCGGCGCAAGCTGGGCCTGTTCTGCAACGTGCGCGAGAGTGCGGTGATCGAGGCCCGCGACGTCGACAACATCTACGCGGTGCCCGAGGCCTATCACGACGCCGGTCTCGACGACGAGGTGCTGGCGGCGTTCGGCATCGAGCCGAAGGCCCCGCCGGCGCTCGAGAGCTGGCACACCATCAACGAACGCGTCCGCAATCCGGAAAGCGCGGTGACGATTGCCATCGTCGGCAAGTACACCGGCATGAAGGATGCCTACAAATCGCTGATCGAAGCGCTGTCGCACGGCGGCATCGCCAACAACGTCAAGGTCAACCTCGACTGGATCGAGAGCGAGGTGTTCGAGAAGGACGATCCCGCGCCGATGCTCGAACACGTCGACGGCATTCTGGTGCCGGGCGGCTTCGGTCAGCGCGGCGCGGAAGGCAAGATTCGCGCGGCGCAATTCGCCCGCGAGCGACGGGTGCCGTATTTCGGCATCTGTTTCGGGATGCAGATGGCGGTGATCGAGGCGGCGCGTAATCTCGCCGGCATCGACAAGGCCAACTCCACCGAATTCGGTCCGACCGACGAGCCGGTGGTCGGCCTGATGACCGAGTGGCTGCGCGGCAACGAACGCGAGAAGCGCTCGCAGGCGGGCGATCTCGGCGGCACCATGCGGCTCGGCGCCTATCCGGCGATGCTGACGCGCGGCAGTCGGGTTTCGCAGATTTACGGCGGCGCGCTGGAAATCTCCGAACGTCACCGCCACCGCTACGAGGTCAACACCGCCTACAAGGACCGCCTCGAACAGCACGGCCTGCGCTTCTCCGGCCTGTCGCCGGACGGCGTGCTGCCGGAGATCGTCGAATACGAGGACCATCCGTGGTTCGTCGGCGTGCAGTACCACCCCGAACTGAAGTCGCGGCCGTTCGAGCCGCATCCGCTGTTCGCTTCGTTCATTCAGGCGGCGGTGGTGCAGAGCCGGCTGGTTTAGCTTGAGCTTATTCCGCGCTCGTTTATTTCGCGCAGCCTGACGTCTGATCGCCCTGACGGGCCATCGGCTTGCCGTTGATGAAAACGCCGGTGGCGCCGCCGGTGACGGTGCCGCCGCAGCCGGTGCGGTTGCCGATCACGGTCGCGGGCTTGCCGTTGATGAAGACGTTCGGCACGCCCTCGACGATCGATCCGTCGCTGGTGGTGTCGCCGACGCGTGCGGCCGGCTTGCCATTGACCATCACGTTATCCGCACCGCCGGTGATGACGCCGGGCGAGGGGCTCGGCGATTGCGCCGCCGCCATGCTCGCCGCCACGATAACGACGATGCCTGCAACCAGTCCGCTCAGGAGAAACGCTCGCATTCTCAGCCCCACATTGTCATTCGCGATTTGCGTGTCGATTGAACCGGCCAATCGCGGCGAAAATGTTTCGAACGCCGTTGAGACAGTCAGGGTCGCTCCCGCTATAACCGCGGGACACGACATTGCCGTGCAAAAGGAAATGCCCATGATCTATGAAATGCGCGTCTATCGCTGCGTCCCCGGCCGGTTGCCGGCCTTGCTCAAGCGTTTCGATACGATCACGCTGAAGCTGTGGGAGAAGCACGGCATCCGTCAGGCGGGATTCTTCACCACGCTGGTCGGCGCGTCCAATCAGGAACTGACCTATTTCCTGGCGTGGGATTCGATGGCCGAGCGCGACGCCAAATGGACCGCTTTCGCTACCGATCCGGCATGGCTGACGGCGCGCGCCGAGACCGAGAAGGACGGTCAGATCGTCGACAACATCGTCAATCAGTTCCTGCAACCGACCGCGTTTTCGTCGGTCAAGTAAGCAGCTTCCATAAGCGCATCTGGCGCAACCCTCGTATCGCCATCCGCCGCTTGTGACGGCGGGGGGCATCCGGCATGGTCGGCGCGAAAGAAGGATTCCAGCTTGAACCCCGTTCCGTCCTCCACGCCATCGCCTGTCGTCAACCTTGGGACCGTGACATTCGGCAATGCGCTGCCGCTGGCCGTCATTGCCGGGCCGTGCCAGCTCGAAAGCCATGCCCACGCGCTGGAGACGGCTCACGCGCTGAAGGAGATCGCGGGCCGGCTCGGCATCGGACTCGTCTACAAAACCTCGTTCGACAAGGCCAACCGTACCAGCGCCACGGCCGCGCGCGGCATCGGCTTGCAGCAGGCGCTGCCGATCTTCGCGGAAATCCGCTCCTCGCTCGGCCTGCCGGTGCTCACCGACGTGCATGAGGCCGGCCAGTGCGCCGAAGTGGCTCAGGCGGTGGACGTATTGCAGATCCCGGCGTTCCTGTGCCGGCAGACCGACCTGCTGCTGGCGGCGGCGGCCACCGGCAAGGCGGTCAACGTCAAAAAGGGCCAGTTCCTCGCGCCGTGGGACATGACCAACGTGGTGGCGAAGATCGTCGGTGGCGGCAATCCCAACGTGCTGGTGACCGAGCGCGGCGCGTCGTTCGGCTACAATACGTTGGTATCCGACATGCGGGCGCTGCCGATCCTGGCGCGCACGACGAAAGCGCCGGTGATTTTCGACGCCACTCATTCGGTGCAGCAGCCGGGCGGCAAGGGGACCTCGTCGGGCGGCGAACGCGAATTCGTGCCGGTGCTGGCGCGGGCGGCCGTCGCCGTCGGTGTCGCCGGCGTCTTCATCGAGACGCATCCCGATCCCGATCACGCGCCGTCGGACGGCCCCAACATGGTGCCGCTGAACGCGTTCGAGGGGCTGATGCGAACGCTGATGGCATTCGACAAACTCGCCAAGGGCGGGGCGCATTGATGCGCGCTATTTTCGAGAGGTGGCGTTTGTCCTGATGCCGCCCGTGCTTTATCTGATTGCGCTTGCATCTTTCGCGGCCAACCTGTCGGTGCGCGCGATCGATCCGGTAATCCCGCATATCGCCGACGACCTCTCCGTCTCGATCGCGCAGGCCGCCGGCCTGTCGGCGGCGCTGGCTTTCACCTTCGCCATCGTGCAGCCGGTCATCGGCGCCGTCGCCGACCTGGTCGGCAAGGCCCGCGTGATGGTGGCGTGTCTGGCTCTGCTCGGTGTCGGCAGCATCTTGGGCAGTTTCGCCGAGACCTATCCGTTGCTGTTGGTGACGCGCATCCTGTGCGGCGTCGGCGCCGGCGGCGTGTTTCCGGTGACGCTCAGTTTGACCAGCGATCTGGTGCCGGTCTCGGGGCGGCAGGTCGCGATCAGCCGGGTGCTGGCGGGGGCGATGATCGGCAACATCCTCGGCTCGACGCTGGGGGGCGTGGTCGGCGATCTGTTCGGCTGGCGCGGCGTGCTGGGATTTCTCGGCGTGACGACGGTGGTCGCCTCGATGGCGGTCGGCTTCGGCCTGAGCAGGAGTTCGACCGCGATCGCGGCCGGCGGTTCGAATCTCAAGACGCTGTGGCATGGCTACAAGGTGCTGTTCCACAACCCGCGAACCCGGGTCTGTTACAGCGTGGTGTTCGTGGAAGGATGCTGCGTCCTCGGCGTATTTCCCTTCGTCGCGGCGTTTCTGTTCGACCTTGGCGAAACGAGGTTATCGATCGCCGGTATCGTCATCGCGGGTTTCGCGCTGGGCGGGCTGGTCTACACCGCAAGCGTCACGCGGCTGCTGCCGTGGCTCGGCGTGCGCGGCCTGATGATCGGCGGCGGTGCGCTGATGGCGCTGCAACTGGTCGCGCTCGGCCTCGGGCTGCCGTGGCAGGCACAGATGGCGAGCTTCGTGGTGATGGGGCTCGGCTTCTACATGCTGCACGGCTGTATGCAGGTGTTCGCCAGCGAACTTGCGGTCGAGGCGCGCGCCACCTCGCTGTCGCTGCATTCGTGCTTCTTCTTCCTCGGCCAGACCGCGGGGCCGATTGCTTACGGCTTCGGCATCGCGCATATCGGCAAGATGCCGACGCTGATCGTCTGCGGCGTCATCGTCGCGCTGGTCGGCATCATCGGCGCGAAACTGCTGGTGACCAGGGCCGCCGAGCAGCGCCCCGCCGCCTAGCGAGATTTATCCGCGCCCGCGATAGGGTGGCACGCCTTGCTCCGGCAGCCAGACATCCTTCGGCAGCTTTCCGGTCTGCCAGAACACGTCAATGGGAATGCCGCCGCGTGGATACCAGTAGCCGCCGATGCGGAAGTAACGCGGTTTGATCTCCGCGACGAGGCGCTTGCCGATCGCGACCGTGCAATCCTCGTGGAACGCGCCGTGATTGCGGAAGCTCGCGAGGTAGAGCTTCAGCGACTTCGACTCCACCAGCCACGCGCCCGGGACGTAGTCGATCATCAGATGCGCGAAATCCGGCTGGCCAGTGATCGGGCACAGCGAGGTGAATTCCGGCGCGGTGAAACGCACGACGTAGTTCGTGCCTTTCTGCGGGTTGGGCACACGGTCGAGCTGCGCCGCCTCGGGGGAGGTCGGCCATTCGACGGCGCGGCCGAGTTGCAGGCCGGCTTGCTTCCGGTCGGTTTGCCTTGGGGCGCGGGGCGTTTTTGACATGGGAGCCTGCCTAGCGCCTGCGCGGCGATCCCGCAAGGCGCGGACCTTCCCCTCGGTTCCGTCCGGCCTTTCCCCGCTGGGCGCCATGCTGTAGAAGCACCGCCAATATTTCCCCTGACCTGCAAGAGGCTCTCATGACTGCCATCGTCGACATCATTGGCCGCGAAATTCTCGACAGCCGGGGCAATCCGACCATCGAGGTCGATGTCGTGCTGGAAGACGGCTCGCAGGGTCGCGCGGCGGTCCCGTCGGGTGCCTCGACCGGTGCTCACGAGGCGGTCGAACTGCGCGACGGCGACAAGGCGCGTTATTCCGGCAAGGGCGTGCAGAAGGCCGTCGACGCCGTCAACACCGAGATTTTCGACGCCATCGGCGGCATGGACGCCGAGGAGCAGGTGCAGATCGACGAAACCATGATCGCGCTCGACGGCACCGCCAACAAGAGCCGGCTCGGCGCCAACGCCATCCTCGGCGTGTCGCTGGCGGTGGCGAAGGCCGCGGCGGATTCCTTCGATATGCCGCTGTATCGTTATGTCGGCGGAACTTCGGCGCGCTTGCTGCCGGTGCCGATGATGAACATCATCAACGGCGGCGTCCATGCCGACAATCCCATCGACTTCCAGGAATTCATGATCCTGCCGGTCGGCGCGTCGTCGTTCGCCGAAGCGCTGCGCTGTGGCGCGGAAATCTTCCACACGTTGAAGGCCGGGTTGAAGAAAGCAGGCCACAACACCAACGTCGGCGATGAAGGCGGTTTCGCGCCGAACCTGCCGTCAGCGGACGCCGCGCTCGACTTCGTGATGAACGCCATCGCGCAGGCCGGTTACAAGCCGGGCGAGGACGTCATGCTCGGTCTCGACTGCGCTGCGACCGAGTTCTTCAAGGACGGCCAATACGTCTACGGCGGCGAGAACAAGACACGCTCGCGCTCCGAGCAGGCTCAGTATCTGGCCGACCTCGCGTCGCGCTATCCGATCGTCACCATCGAGGACGGCATGAGCGAAGACGATATGGAAGGCTGGAAGGAGCTGACCGACCTGATCGGCAACAAGTGCCAACTCGTCGGCGACGACCTGTTTGTCACCAACGTCACGCGACTTGCCGATGGCATCAAGAAGGGTCTCGGCAACTCGATCCTCGTCAAGGTCAACCAGATCGGTTCGCTGACCGAAACGCTCGCCGCCGTCGAGATGGCGTTCAAGGCGGGCTACACCGCGGTGATGTCGCACCGCTCCGGCGAGACGGAGGACTCCACCATTGCCGACCTTGCGGTCGCCACCAACTGTGGTCAGATCAAGACCGGTTCGCTGGCGCGCGCGGACCGTACAGCCAAATACAACCAGTTGCTGCGGATCGAGCAGGAGTTGGGAACGCAGGCGAAATATGCCGGCCGGTCGGCGCTGAAGGCGCTGGCGTAGGCCGGCATCGCTCCAGACGGGGTTGTCGCTGCAGCCCCGATTTGTTTCCCTGGGCGTATGCCGTTCAGAAGGAGTGGATGCTTGATGTCGCAGCCGATGCTGTTTTCGCCGCTCGATATCCGTGGCCTGCGTTTGCGCAATCGGGTCGTCGTGGCGCCGATGCATCAGTATTCGGCGGTCGAGGGCTTCGCCAACGATTGGCACCTCGTCAACGCCGGCAAGTTTGCGCAGGGCGGGGCCGGGCTCGTCATCATGGAATCGACCAAGGTGGCGCGCAACGGTGCGGGCACCATGGGCGACGTCGGGCTATGGGACGATCAGTTCATTCCCCCTTTGGAGCGCTGCGCCGCGTTCATCAAGGCGTATGGCGCGCGGGCCGGCATTCAGCTGGGGCATTCGGGTCGGAAGGCGCGGCTGTCGCGTCCGTGGGAAGGCGGTAGACCGCTGACCGGCGATGAACCCGGCGTATTCGATTGGGACGGCTGGGAATTGGTGGCGCCGAGCGCGGTGCCCCATTCGGAAAAGTCGCCGGTGCCGCGTGCGCTGTCGCATAACGAGGTGCGCGATCTTGCCGTGAAGTGGGGCGAGGCGGCTGCGCGCGCGAACAGGGCCGGTTTCGACGTCGTCGAAATTCACGCCGCTCACGGCTATCTGATTCATCAATTCCTTTCGCCGCTGGCCAATGTCCGCACCGACGAATACGGTGGCTCCGAACTCAACCGCGCGCGCTTCGCCATTGAGGTCGCCGAATGTGTTCGTGCGGCGTGGCCGGCGGACAAGCCGCTCTTTATGCGGCTATCGTGCGAGGATGACGCCGGTTTCGGACCCGAGGAGAGCGTCCGACTGTCGCGGCTTTTGAAAGACAAGGGTGTCGACGTTATCGATTGTTCGTCGGGCGGGACGCTGGCGCGCTCGCCGATGGATGGCGAACGTTCGAAGAAATACGGCTATCAGGTGCCCTATGCCGAGAAGATCCGCCGGGAGGCGGATGTCATGACCATGGCGGTCGGGCATATCATCCACGCCGATCAGGCCGAGGCGATCCTGCAGGGTGGGCGGGCCGATCTGGTCGCGCTGGCCCGTGAGATGCTCTACAATCCGAATTGGCCGATGGATGCCGCGCAGAAGCTGGGCGTCGATCCGGATTTCAAACTTGTGCCGCCGCCTTATTCGTATTGGCTCGACAAGCGAGCGAAATCGGCATTCGAAGGCCGGCCCTCGACCTCGACCAACGGACTGGGATCGACCGACACGGCACGATAGATTGGCGTTCATAACGACGCATCAACACGCAGCCAACAAGCTCATCACGGGAGATGAAACATGAGTTCGGACCATGCCAAGGGTTTGGAGCTTCGCTCCCTGATCAAGAAAAGCGGCGAACTCGAAGTCTCGTTGCTACAGGTCGATGTTCCGGAGCCCGCCGCCGACGAGGTGGTTGTGCGGATCGAGGCGACGCCGATCAATCCGTCCGATCTCGGACTGCTGTTCGGCGCGGCCGACATGTCGACCGCGAAAGCAACCGGCTCAACGCAGCAGCCAGTCCTGACCGCTTCGGTCCCCGATGCAGCGATGCGGGCGATGGCCGGGCGGCTCGATCAATCGATGCCGGTGGGTAATGAAGGCGCCGGCGTCGTCGTCAAAGCGGGCTCGTCCGATGCCGCCAAGGCGCTGCTCGGCAAGACGGTGGCGATGATCGGCGGCGCGATGTACGCGCAGTACCGCGTCATCAAGGCACGCGACTGCATGGCGTTGCCGGCGGGTGCCAGCGCGGCTGACGGCGCGTCATGCTTCGTCAATCCGCTGACGTCGCTCGGCATGGTGGAGACGATGCGGCGCGAGGGCCACAAAGCGCTGGTCCACACGGCGGCCGCCTCCAATCTCGGCCAGATGCTCAATCGCATCTGCATCAAGGACGGCGTCGCGCTGGTCAACATTGTGCGCAGCGCCGAGCAGGCCGCGCTGCTGCGCGGTATCGGCGCAAAGTATATTTGCGACTCCACGTCGCCGACCTTCATGGACGATCTCACGCAGGCGCTGGTCGAGACCGGCGCGACGATCGCGTTCGATGCGATCGGCGGCGGCGAGCTCGCCGGACAGATCCTGACGGGCATGGAGATTGCGGCCAACAGGACCGCGAAGGTCTACAGCCGCTACGGTTCGGATGTTTACAAGCAGGTCTATATTTATGGCGGGCTTGACACCGGGCCGACCATCATCAACCGCACGTTCGGCATGACCTGGGGCGTGGGCGGCTGGCTGCTGTTTCCGTTCCTGCAAAAAATCGGCCCGGCGGACGGCGCGCGGCTGCGTCAGCGGGTGATGGACGAACTCAAGACCACATTCGCCAGTCACTACACCCGCACCATTTCCTTGCAGGAGGCGCTGCAACTCGCCAACGTCGCGGTTTACAACAAGCGCGCGACCGGCGAGAAATTCCTGATCGATCCGAGCAAGGCCGGATAATGTGCCGGTCCGCCGGTAAAGGGATAAGTAGAGCGAGATAGATGCACTTGCATCTTTCTGTGGGCGTGAATAGGTGAGGCGTCTCGCTCGTCTCACCGCAAGGAAAAGCCTCATGACCGCCCACACCGTCGCCGTCGTCGTCGGCAGCCTCCGCAAGGAGGCCTTTTCGCTCCGCACCGCCAACGCGCTGGCGCAACTGGCGCCGCCATCGTTGAAGTTCGACATCGTCACCCTTCACGGTCTGTCGTTCTTCAATCAGGATTTCGAAGCCAACCCGCCGGCCGACTGGGTCGCTTTTCGTGATCGGATCAAGGCCGCGAGCGCGGTCCTGTTCGTGACGCCGGAATATAACCGCTCGATCCCAGGCGTTCTCAAGAATGCCATCGACGTCGGGTCGCGCCCTTACGGCAAGAGCGTATTCAACGGCAAGCCGGTTGGGATCATCGGGACGTCCCCGGGTGCCCATGGCGGCGTCAGCGCGGTGAAGCATCTGCAACAGATCCTGCCCGGCATCAGCGGTCCGATCATGCAGCAGCCGGAAACCTATCTGGCGATGCTGGGCGATGCCTTCGACGACAAGGGCGAACTGGTCAAGGAGTCGCTGCGCGATTTCCTCAAGCAGTATCTCTCGGCCTTTGAAAGCTGGGTCGGCCGAATCGCAAAATAGATTTGTCGCCGGGCGGTTCGGTTAGCGGTCCGTTAACCGAGCCGTCGCATCGTCGGCGCATGGTTTCTCGCGCACGATTGAAAGCATTGCTGACCGGCGTGGCCCTCTATGCGATGGCCGCGGCGACGGTCGGCTATTTCAGCGTCAATGCCTATACCGGCAAATACGGCCTGAACGCGCGCCAGGAACTCGACCAGGAAATCATCGCGCTCACCTCCGAACTCGCCCGGCTCAAGAAAGAGCGGGTCGAGGGCGAGAAGCGCGTGTCGCTGCTTCGTGCCGACCGCATGGACCCCGACATGCTCGACGAGCGGGTCCGTTACCAACTCGAATACGCGCACCCTCGCGATCTGGTCGTCAAAATCAATCGGCCCAACTGAAGTCGTCGGGTGTTTCATCTCAGGTGACTTACGGCCACGTGACGACGGCCGGCGTGATGAAATTTCAAAATCGGCGCGTTTCGATTTCAAAAATGTCGTTTCGCTGCATTGCGACATGATGCGCGCGTGATCGATCATCGCGCTTGGCTTTCAAGCGCGTTTGAGGTGGAGTAGAGAGGATCATCGCCTCTCTTATCCGGACACGCTATGGCCGCACCCAAGAAGAACGCATCGCAGGCAAGAGGGCAGGAGACGAAGAACGGCGCTTCTCGTTCATCCGGTCTGGAATTCACCAAGGAGCAGGAGCTTGCGGCGTTGCGCGAGATGCTGCTGATCCGGCGTTTCGAGGAAAAGGCCGGTCAGTTGTACGGCATGGGCGCGATCGGCGGCTTCTGTCATCTCTACATCGGCCAGGAAGCTATCGTCGTCGGGATGCAGATGGCGTTGAAGTACGGCGACCAGATCATCACCGGTTATCGCGATCACGGCCACATGCTGGCGACCGGCATGGAGGCCAACGGTGTGATGGCGGAATTGACGGGACGCCGCGGCGGCTATTCCAAGGGCAAGGGCGGCTCCATGCACATGTTCAGCAAGGAGAAGCACTTCTACGGCGGCCATGGCATCGTCGGCGCGCAGGTGTCGCTCGGCACTGGTCTCGCCTTCGCCAATCGCTATCGCGGCAACGATAATGTCAGCGTCGCGTATTTCGGCGACGGTGCGGCCAATCAGGGGCAGGTCTACGAGAGTTTCAACATGGCGGAGTTGTGGAAGCTCCCGGTGATCTACGTCATCGAGAACAACCGCTATGCCATGGGCACCTCGGTCAGCCGCTCGTCCGCGCAGCAGGATTTTTCCAAGCGCGGCACTTCATTCAATATTCCCGGCGAACAGGTGGACGGCATGGACGTGCGCGCGGTAAAGGCCGCCGCCGACAAGGCGGTGACGTGGTGCCGCGAGGGCAACGGTCCTTACATCCTCGAAATGCAGACCTATCGCTATCGCGGCCATTCGATGTCGGATCCGGCGAAGTATCGGACCCGCGAGGAGGTCGACAAGGTGCGCCACGATTCCGATCCGATCGAACAGGTGCGCAACCGGCTTCTTGCCGCCAAGGTCAGCGAGCAGGATCTGAAGAAGATCGACGCCGAGGTGCGCGAGATCGTCAACGCTTCGGCGGATTTTGCCCTGAACGATCCCGAGCCGGATGCGTCCGAGCTCTACACCGACATCTATCGCTAAGCGCGCGGCCCCTGGAAGTTCTGGAGCGAATATGCCGATTCAAGTTCTGATGCCCGCGCTGTCGCCGACGATGGAGAAGGGCAATCTCGCCAAGTGGCTGAAGAAAGAGGGCGAGGCGATCAAGTCCGGCGATGTCATTGCCGAGATCGAAACCGACAAGGCGACGATGGAAGTCGAGGCGACCGATGAGGGGACGCTCGGCAAGATCCTGATTCCCGAAGGCACCGCCGACGTCGCGGTCAACACGCCGATCGCCACCATTCTCGCCGATGGTGAGAGCGCCGCCGATCTCGGCAAGGTGCCGGCCCCGGCGAAGCCGGAGGCAAAGTCCGAGGCTGCACCGGCGGAGGCCAAGCCTGCGCCCGTGCCGGAGAAGCCGGCCGTGCCTCAGGCGCCGGCATCGAGCGCGCCGGCCGATCCGGAGATTCCGGAAGGCACCGAAATGGTGACCATGACCATTCGCGAGGCGTTGCGCGACGCGATGGCCGAGGAGATGCGCCGTGACGACGATGTCTTCGTCATGGGCGAGGAGGTCGCGGAATATCAGGGCGCCTACAAGGTGACGCAGGGCTTGTTGCAGGAATTCGGCGCGCGCCGCGTGATCGATACGCCGATCACCGAGCATGGCTTTACCGGCGTCGGCGTCGGCGCGGGCTTCGCGGGATTGAAGCCGATCGTCGAGTTCATGACCTTTAACTTCGCCATGCAGGCGATCGACCAGATCATCAACTCGGCCGCGAAGACGCTTTACATGTCCGGTGGACAGATGGGCTGCTCCATCGTGTTTCGCGGACCGAACGGAGCCGCCGCGCGCGTTGCCGCGCAGCACAGTCAGGACTACGCGGCGTGGTATTCGCAGGTGCCCGGCCTCAAGGTGATCGCGCCCTATAGCGCCGCCGATTACAAGGGTCTACTCAAGGCCGCGATCCGCGATCCCAATCCGGTGATTTTCCTCGAAAACGAAATTCTCTACGGCCACACCGGCGAAGTGCCGAAGCTGGAAGACTTCATCGTGCCGATCGGCAAGGCGAAGATCGCGCGTGCCGGCCAGCACGTGACGTTGATCTCGTGGTCGAATGGCATGAGCTATGCGCTGAAGGCCGCCGACGAGTTGGCGAAGGAAGGCATCGAGGCCGAGGTCATCGATCTGCGAACCATCCGACCGATGGATACCGAAACCTTCGTCGCGTCGGTGCAGAAGACCGGGCGCGCGGTGGTGGTCGAAGAGGGCTGGCAGCAGTCCGGCGTCGGCGCCGAAGTCGCAGCGCGGCTGATGGAGCATGCGTTCGATTATCTCGACGCGCCGGTCGCGCGCGTTTCGGGCAAGGACGTGCCGATGCCGTATGCCGCCAATCTCGAAAAGCTGGCGCTGCCGTCGGTGGCGGAAGTCGTCGAGGCGGCGAAGGCCGTTTGTTATCGCTGAGAGCGGGGCTGACACATGCCGATCAATATCCTGATGCCCGCGCTGTCGCCGACGATGGAAAAGGGCAACCTCGCCAAGTGGCTCAAGAAGGAAGGCGACAAGGTCCAGTCCGGCGACGTCATCGCCGAGATCGAGACCGACAAGGCGACGATGGAAGTCGAAGCCGTCGACGAGGGCACCATCGCCAAAATCCTGGTGCCGGAAGGCACCGCCGACGTACCGGTCAACGACGTGATCGCAATCCTTGCCGGTGACGGCGAGGATATGAAGGCAGCGGCAAGCGGCGGTGGTGCTGCCGCGAAATCGGAAGCAAAGGCGCCGGTCGCTCCGGTTGCAAAGACCGACCCGCCGCCGCCGGCTGCGCCCGCGCCACAACCGGTGAGCGCCGCAGCGCCCGCCGCCGCGCAGCCGTCAGGCAGCCGCATTTTCTCGTCGCCGCTGGCCCGCAGGCTTGCGAAAGATGCCGGTATCGAACTGTCGCGCATCAGCGGTACGGGGCCGCATGGCCGCGTCATCGCGCGCGACGTCGAGGCCGCCAAGTCCGGCCAGGGCCTTAAGGCACCGGCAGCCGCGCCCGCGCCGGGAGCTGCACCGGCCGCCGCAGCGCCGAGCGTCGCGCCATCGATGTCCGATCAGCAGGTGCGCGCGCTGTTCGAGGAAGGCTCCTACGAGGTCGTGCCGCACGACGGGATGCGCCGGACCATCGCACAGCGTCTGACGCAATCGATGCAGACCATCCCGCATTTCTATCTGACGATGGATTGCAACCTCGACAAGCTGTTGTCTTTGCGCGAGCAGGCCAACGCCGCCGCGCCGAAGGACAAGGACGGCAAGCCCGCCTACAAGCTCTCGGTCAATGATTTCGTAGTCAAGGCGATGGCGGTCGCGCTTCAGCGCGTGCCGGACGCCAATGTGAGCTGGACCGATGGAGGAATGCTCAAGCACAAGCATTCCGACATCGGCGTCGCGGTGGCGATGCCGGGCGGCCTGATCACGCCGATCGTGCGCAAGGCCGAGACGTTGACGCTGTCGGTGATCTCGAACCAGATGAAGGACTTCGCAGCGCGCGCGCGCAACCGTAAGCTCAAGCCGGAGGAATATCAGGGCGGCACATCGGCGGTGTCGAACCTCGGCATGTTCGGCATCAAGGACTTTACCGCCGTCATCAATCCGCCGCACGCGACGATCCTTGCGGTCGGCACCGGCGAGCAGCGCGCCATCGTGCGTGACGGCAAGGTCGAAGTCGCGAACATGATGAGCGTGACGCTGAGTTGCGACCACCGCGCGGTGGACGGTGCGCTCGGCGCCGAATTGCTCGGCGCCTTCAGGCAACTGATCGAAAACCCCATGACGATGATGGTGTAACGTGGCCGACACATCCTTCGACGTCATCATCATCGGTTCCGGCCCCGGCGGCTACGTTACCGCGATCCGCGCCGCGCAGCTCGGCTTCAAGGTCGCCATTGTCGAGAAGCAATATCTCGGCGGCATCTGTCTCAACTGGGGCTGTATCCCGACCAAGGCGCTGCTGCGCTCGGCGGAAATCTATCACTACATGCAGCACGCCAAGGATTACGGCCTGTCAGCGGAAAAGGTGAGCTTCGATCCGAAAGCGGTTGTGGAACGTTCGCGCGGCGTCTCCAAGCGCCTCAACGACGGCGTCGGCTTCCTGATGAAGAAGAACAAGATCACGGTGATCTGGGGCGAGGCGTCGATCGATGTGCCCGGCAAGATCACGGTGAAGAAATCGTCGGTGGAGGCGCCGAAGGGCACGCAGGGCGAGGGGACCTATCAGGCCAAGCACATCATCCTCGCCACCGGCGCGCGCCCGCGGGCGTTGCCGGGGCTCGAGGGCGACAAGAAACTGGTGTGGACCTATTTCGAGGCCATGGTGCCCGACCGGATGCCGAAGTCGCTGCTGGTCGTCGGCTCCGGTGCCATCGGCATCGAGTTCGCGTCGTTCTTCCGCACCATGGGCGCGGAGGTCACCGTGGTCGAGGTGCTGCCGCAGATCCTGCCCGTCGAGGACGCCGAGATCGCCGGGCTTGCCCGCAAGCGGTTCGAGAAGCAGGGCATCAAGATCATGACCGGTACCAAGGTCACCAAGCTCGACAAGAAGGCCGACAGCGTCGTCGCCACCATCGACGCGGGCGACGGCAAGCCGGTCACCGCCGAATTCGAGCGGGTGATCTCGGCGGTCGGCGTGGTCGGCAACATCGAGGGGCTGGGGCTGGAGAAGCTGGGCGTCAAGACCGACCGCGGTTGCGTGGTGGTGGATGGCTACGGCAAGACCAACGTGCCGGGCATCTATGCCATCGGTGACGTCGCGGGGCCGCCGATGCTGGCGCACAAGGCCGAGCATGAAGGCGTCATCTGCGTCGAGGCGATCAAGGGCCTGCACCCGCACGCGATGGACAAGAACCTCATTCCGGGCTGCACGTATTGCCAGCCGCAGGTGGCTTCGGTCGGTCTCACCGAGGCCAAGGCGAAGGAGCAGGGCCGCCACATCCGCGTCGGCCGTTTCCCGTTCGTCGGCAACGGCAAAGCCATCGCGCTCGGCGAGGATCAGGGCCTGATCAAGGTGATCTTCGACAAGAAGACCGGGCAGTTGCTCGGCGCCCATATGATCGGTGCGGAAGTGACCGAACTGATCCAGGGTTACGTGGTGGCGATGAACCTGGAGACTACCGAGGAAGAACTGATGCACACCGTCTTCCCGCATCCGACCCTGTCGGAAATGATGAAGGAAGCGGTGCTCGATGCTTATGGTCGAGTGTTGAACATCTGACGAGGCCATGGGGGCGGGCACCGCTGCAAAATTCACGCTGAGCGGGAGTTATCCGCCTCGTGTGCGGTTGCGGCCGTCCCGTTTGGCTTGATAGAGAGCGCCATCCGCCGCTATGAACAGTCTATCGAGTGTGATCGCTGCGCTGTCGGTGAAGCTTGTGCCGATGCTGACCGTTGCAGAGACGTAACCGCCCTCCGGCAATTGGACGGTCGCGCGTTCAAACGCGAATCGGATTCGTTCGGCGACGACGAAGATTTGATCGCGGGGGCAATCGACGATCAGTGCGCCGAACTCTTCGCCTCCGAGACGACCGATCAGATCGGAGTCGCGCAACGATGCGCGTATAACGTCGGCGAAGGTAGATATAACCTGATCGCCGATAGTGTGACCGTGCGTATCGTTGACAGACTTGAATTTGTCGATATCGAACATGAGGGCCGCTACCGAGCGGCCCTGTTTCCCCGCTTCCGCCAGTCGTTCTTGAGCTTGCTGTTGAAAAGCACGCCTGTTCAAGACACTCGTTAGATGATCGTGAGAGGCGAGGCGCTCAAGTTGGACCAATAAGGCGTTTCGGGCCGTCATGACGCTTGCGACCATCAGCGGCCCGACTGCAACGAAGGCGACGCCGAGGCGGATCGAAAGGAGGGTGCTTTGCGAATGCGTGTCGAGGAACGGAGCTATTCGATCCGTCGATATCAGCAGAAATATCCAGAGGCTGAAAAGCAGCGTCAAAATTGACGTTATCCATATCCGATAACTGAGAGCGCACCAGAGCAGTGCTGGAATAGGGAATGCGACTGAGCCGGGGCCGCCGACTGTCCCCGCAAGTATGCTGCTGAGCGCGAAGGCGATTGCCGGCAGAAGTTGTTTAAACTGGCGGACGCCGCTTTCGAGAAGCTGCTTTCGGCGCCGACGCCAACTGAGGATGCGGGGCCAAGAGTTCGTGGGAGCTGATAAAATGACGGGAAGAATGGCCAGATAATTGGCAAGCTCAGTTGCAAACCAGAAGGTCCAGCCGGTCAGGGCATCGTTACCGAAGATCACCGGATCCGCGATTCCTCCAACCAGTCCTGCGGCGGCTGATGCCGTGATGCTGATCAGAAGAAGATGGAGTACCGAGTAAGGTTGTTGCAAACGACGATCGGTTTCCGTGCAACGGCGATACAGCGTGTGTCCGACTGCCACGCCGACGATATTCGCAGCGGTCAGCAGTGTGGTCGTGATCAGGGTGCCGCCCGATATGAGATCAGCCGCCACGTATCCGCAGATTGCTCCGACGTAGCTGGGGAGTATCGGGATGTCTGTGCGAAGGACCAGAATACCGAGCAGGACGGCATTCGCGGGCCAGATCGCCGCCAGCATTCCGATGGGCCGCGTGTAAATGCCGAAAAGTGCGGTGAGGAAGACAACGACAGCGATGACAACCGCGCTGGCGAGAGCCCGTCGATCGTTCGCTGTCATATCGCCTTTGTCCGGCAAGGCGAGGCGAAGTATATGAACGGGTTCCCAATTCATCTCATTGTCTTTCGGTTGTAGGTAACCGATAACCCAACGCTTGGAATAGTTGTCAAGTCGAGTCCCCTACGGCCGCGGTCGGGGGTGGTTGTATGAAAGAAATTGGGTGGCCTTAAAGCAACTTCTGTTGCCCCAAGGCAACATCATTTGAACATTTAACCCTGAAGGCAGGCAGCCCTTGCCTACGCCGCTATTTGGCCACACCCCTTGATGAAACCATTCTAAGCACTTCGGTGGCTGGCCTCCCAGCGACCGGGCGCATGGAGGTTTCGCCTGTCGGGCCGGGCGCGATCTATAGGGCATGGTCCCGGGACATGGGTTCGCGATGGACGCGAAGACCGACATCAAGTCGAGGCTGCCGAGCCGGCATGTGACCGAAGGTCCCGAGCGCGCGCCCCATCGCTCCTATCTCTATGCCATGGGACTGACGACAGCCCAGATTCATCAACCGTTTGTTGGCGTCGCTTCATGCTGGAACGAAGCCGCGCCCTGCAACATTTCGCTAATGCGTCAGGCGCAGGCGGTGAAGAAGGGCGTGGCGTCGGCCGGCGGCACGCCGCGCGAATTCTGCACCATCACCGTCACGGACGGCATCGCCATGGGGCACGACGGAATGCGTTCGTCGCTGCCGTCACGCGAGGTCATCGCCGACAGCGTCGAACTGACCATTCGCGGCCACGCCTATGACGCGCTGGTCGGCCTTGCCGGTTGCGACAAGTCGCTGCCGGGCATGATGATGGCGATGGTCCGGCTCAACGTGCCGTCGATCTTCATCTACGGCGGCTCGATCCTTCCCGGCAATTTCCGCGGCCAGCCGGTCACGGTGCAGGATATGTTCGAGGCGGTGGGGAAGCATTCCACCGGCGAGTTTTCTGACGCCGATCTCGACGAGATCGAGCGGGTGGCGTGCCCGTCGGCAGGCGCCTGCGGCGCGCAGTTCACCGCCAATACCATGGCGACGGTGTCCGAGGCCATCGGGCTGGCGCTGCCGTATTCGGCCGGTGCGCCGGCGCCCTACGAAATCCGCGATTCCTTCTGCATGGCGGCCGGCGAGAAGATCATGGACCTGATCGCCGCCAACATCCGCCCGCGCGACATCGTTACCCGCAAGGCGCTGGAAAACGCCGCCGCTGTCGTCGCCGCTTCCGGCGGCTCCACCAACGCGGCGCTGCACCTGCCGGCCATCGCGCATGAATGCGGGATCAAGTTCGATCTGTTCGACGTAGCTGAAATCTTCAAAAAGACACCATATGTCGCGGATTTGAAGCCGGGCGGCCGTTATGTCGCCAAAGACATGTTCGAGGTTGGCGGCATACCGTTGCTGATGAAAACGCTGCTCGACCACGGCTTCCTGCATGGCGACTGTCTGACCGTTACCGGACGCACGATCGCTGAGAACCTGAAGTCGGTGAAATGGAACCCGCAGCAGGATGTGGTTCGTTCCGCTGATAAGCCGATGACCGTCACGGGCGGCGTGGTCGGCTTGAAAGGGAATCTGGCTCCGGAGGGTGCGATCGTGAAGGTCGCTGGCATGTCGGAATTGAAGTTTACCGGCCCGGCCCGCTGTTTCGACCGCGAGGAAGATGCGTTCGAGGCGGTGAAGAACCGTACCTACAAGGAAGGCGAGGTGCTGGTGATCCGATACGAGGGACCGCGGGGCGGCCCCGGAATGCGGGAAATGCTGGCGACCACCGCGGCTCTGTATGGGCAGGGGATGGGCGGCAAGGTCGCGCTCATTACCGATGGTCGTTTCTCCGGCGCGACGCGCGGCTTCTGCATCGGCCATGTCGGACCGGAAGCCGCCGTCGGCGGTCCCATCGCGCTTCTGCGCGACGGCGACATCATTGAAATCGATGCCGTGAACGGTACGCTCGACGTCAAATTGTCCGACGCCGAATTGACCGCGCGCAAGACGAGTTGGAAGCCGCGTGCGAGCGATTATCGTTCGGGCGCGTTGTGGAAGTACGCCCAGCAGGTCGGCCCCGCCGTGAACGGCGCTGTGACCCATCCGGGCGGGGCGCATGAGAAGCAGTGTTATGCGGATATCTGAGCGTTTCGTTGTTGCGTTGAGTGTGATGGGCTTCGCGTTGGCGGGGACGCCGGCGTTTGCTTTCGAAGGCACCACTGTGGGGCAGGACTCGGCGTTGCCGGTGGCTTCCGCCGCGCCGCCGGTCGGCTCCGCCGGTGTGCTGCGTAAATCCGCTCCAACCAATAATTCGCTCAGCGCCCTGCAATATGCGGCCGAGGACGGTCATCCGATCGCCCAGTGGAAACTCGGCCGGATGTACGCCAAGGGCGACGGTGTCGCGCAGGATGACCTGCGTGCTTTCCAGTATTTCAGCCGGATCGCCAATGCCCACGCCGAAGACAGTCCCACGGCGCCGCAGGCGGCGGTTGTCGCCAACGCCTTCGTGGCACTGGGACGCTACTATTTGGCCGGCATTCCCAACTCCAAGATCAAGGCCGATGCCGAACGCGCCCGCGAGATGTTCTCCTATGCGGCCTCGTACTTCGGTAACGCCGACGCCCAATACGATCTGGCGCGGCTCTATCTCAATGGCGTCGGTGCGCCGCGCGATCCGAAATACGGCATTCGCTGGCTTGGACTCGCTGCCCAGAAGGGACAGCATCAGGCGCAGGCGCTGCTCGGCCAGATGCTGTTCAACGGCGACCACCTGCCGCGGCAGGCGGCGCGGGGCCTGATGTGGCTGACCTTGGCGCGCGACAGCGCCGGTCCGGAGGAAGCGTGGATCAAGGACAGCTACAACAAGGCGATCGCCAAGGCGTCTGAAGACGACCGGGCGATGGCGTTGCAGATGATCGAGCACTGGGTGCAGGGCCGCCGGGATTAAGTTCCGCTGCAAGCCGGCCGACGCGTTACGCGGCTTCCAGATCCAGATCGACCCACACCGGAACGTGATCGGAAGGCTTTTCCCAGGCGCGGACATACTTGTCGATGCCGACGCCGCTCAGCCGGTCGCCGGCCTGCGGCGACAGCAGCAGGTGGTCGATGCGCAACCCGTTGTTCTTCTGCCAGGCGCCCGCCTGATAGTCCCAGAATGTATATTGGCCGGCGGCGTCCGTCGTGGCGCGCAGGGCGTCGGTCAGGCCCAGCCCCAGTAAGGCTTGAAACCGTTCCCGTGTTTCAGGGCGAAAGAGCGCGTCATCAACCCACGCTTCCGGATTGTGAACGTCGCGGGCCGCCGGAATGACATTGAAGTCGCCCGCCAGAACCAGCGGCTCCTCCGCCTTCAGCCGCTCCTTCGTGTAGTCAAGAAGCCGCGACATCCAATTGAGCTTGTACGGATATTTATCGGTATTCGCCGGGTTGCCATTGGGCAGGTAGAGGCAGGCGATGCGGAGCGCGCCACGCTTCAGCGAGACCACCCCTTCCAGAAAACGCGCATGGGCGTCGTCGGGATCGCCAGCCAGGCGCGGGGTGGTTTCATCGAACGGCAGACGCGACAGCAGGGCCACGCCATTGAAGGTCTTCTGTCCGTGCGTAACCACGTTGTAACCCAGCGCTTCAATCGCTTCGCGTGGGAAGGCCTCGTCGACGCATTTGATCTCTTGCAGACAGGCGATGTCGGGCGAGCATTCGCTCAGCCATGTCAGCAGATGATCGAGGCGTTGTCGCACCGAATTGACGTTCCAAGTGGCTATCCTCATCGATGATGCTGCCTTTCGAAGTGCCTTGGTCGGTCGTAGGGCCTTGCGGCCGTCCCGACTCGAATCGCGTCCGGCGACCCTCTTTACGAGATAAAGCGAATATATCGCCCCGTGCAGAGGCAGAACAGGGCGCCGACGGAGTGAGCGTCGGAGTGTCGAGAAATATTCCTCCACAACTAGGGCGTTCGACGAAATGACCGTTTTCTGCGGGTTTGTCACCGTTGCACCGATGCAGCATGTCCCCGGAAAAGCGTGCGGCGAGGGACGGACAGAGCGCTTTGTGTTTGCCTGTGAACCCTCCGTCGCGACATCCTGCCTGCGACGTCGGGTCGCGCCGCTTGCGCGCAGCCGACGCGATGCCGCCACCGGAGCGCGGGTTTGGAGATGAAGATGACGTCAATAAAAACAATAATGATCGGTTCGGCGGCGGCATTGTTCGCTGTCGGCGGGGCGCAGGCCGCGGATTTGCCTTTGAAGGCCAAAGCTGTCGAATATGTGAAGGTCTGCTCGCTGTACGGCGCGGGTTTTTATTACATCCCGGGGACCGACACCTGCATCAAGCTCGGCGGCTATATGCGCGCGGATACGTCGTTTAACGCCTCGGGGGCTTACGACGCCCCGCGCTGGAACGGCCCGGTCACCCGTGCGTCGAACGACTACATTGCTCGCTCCCGTCTGGATCTGAACGTCGATACCCGCACCGCGACCGAATACGGCGTGGTCCGCACCTATGCCGACCTGCGGTTCAACTGGACGACGGATACGTCCTCTCGCGCGGGCGGGGACGTTGGCTTGTACTACGCCTTCATCCAGTTCGCCGGCTTCACCATGGGCAAGGCGGTATCGCAGTTCTCCGCGCCATGGACCGGCTTCCCCGGCAACAATACGTCCTATCTGATCGGCGGCCAGGACATCGACAGCGGCGTCAATCAGATCGCCTATACCGCTCAGTTCGGGAATGGGGTTTCCGCCGCGTTCAGCCTTGAAGAATCGAGCGGCCTGAAGGGTGCCGTCAACTCCTATACCCGCGCGCCGCTTTATGACGTGACATCGGGGTTCACGCCTGCAAGCAACTGGGCGGGTACGAACGTGCCCGATATCGTCGGTCAGGTCCGTGTCGACCAGGCCTGGGGTGTCTTTCAGGCTTCGGCATTGGCGCATCAACTCCGCGCAGGCTCCTATGGCTATCTTGGCGGTGGTTTTGGCGTGCCTCATCCGGACGACGCCTGGGGCTTTGCCGCGCAACTGGCGCTGTCGCTGAAGAATTTGCCGACGGGACCCGGCGACACCATCAACCTGTCGGTCGGCTACGCCAACGGCGCCTCGCGTAACATCATGGGTGGCGTCAGCCCGGACCGCTTCCAGATCTGGGGTGGCGGCAATACGCGGGTCGCCTACGCCTATTCCAGCGACGGCGTGTTCGGTGCTGGCGGCGATATCCAGAAAACGGAAGCCTGGGGCCTGCGTGGCGCGTTCAACCACAACTGGGACGCCCATTGGTCATCGTCGCTGTTCGGCTCCTATACTCAGGTCCGCTACAACGACACCGCGAAGGCTTTGCTGGCGGGGACGTCGATCTGTTCCGGATTGCTCGCCTGCAATCCGGACTTCAACATTTCGCAACTCGGCCTGCTCACCAAATGGACGCCGGTCAAGAACCTGACCTTCTCGGGCGAAGTCCTCTACACATACATCGACCAGAAGAATGTCGGGGTCGCGCCGATCGGCGGCGCGACGCTGGCGAGCGAGGGGACCTGGACCTTCGGCGTTCGCGCCCAACGCAATTTCTGATCCGGACGCGGTCGCTGTCGGGGGCCGGGATGCTCCCGCACCTGAAGAGGCCGCAGGACCAAAGAGGGGCAATCGACGGAACGGTCGATTGCCCTTCCGTTTGCGGGCCTCGCCGTGAGCGGCTCACACCACCGGATAGGGTCGAGATACCGCCTAGGGTTCGGCCGTCGATGGCCCGGCGCAGGCCCGCGCCATGACGAAGTTGTCACTAACGATACCCCGGGATTTTGCCGCGCCGCGTATCACGATCCCGGGCGGTGTGATAAAACCTTGAACCGGAATGGGAGTTCCAAGAAACTCCCAACGGATTGAAGCTGTGCCATTTTCCGATGGACGGCGTGCGCGCGGGACGTTCATGGCAAAGCGTGGTTGGATCGTTGTGGCGGTTTTGCTGGTGGCGGGCGGTGTCGCCGCCTATCAAACCCGCGCGTCATGGTATGATGGCGGGACCGCCGCAAAGCAGGCCGCGCCGCCGCGCAAGGTGGCCGTGGAAGTCGCCAAGGCGGTGAAGCAACCCGTTCCCGTCGACGTCGACGCGATCGGCACGGTGACCCCGATTACCAGCGTGGCGCTGAAATCCCGGATCGAAACCACCATCATTGGCGTGCATTTCGCAGACGGCGCGCGGGTCAAACAAGGCGATCTCCTGTTCACGCTGGATGCGCGGCAGATCGATGCGCAAATCGAACAGGCGGAGGGCACGCTGGCGCGCGACCGCGCGCAACTCGCCGGCGCGCAGCGCGATCTCAACCGCTACAGCGAGTTGATCGGCAAGGGCGCGACCACGCAAGTCAATCTAGACAATGCACGGACCCAGGCCGACATCCTGATCGGTACCATCAAGGCAGATCAGGCCGCGCTGGACAATCTGCGGGTGCAGAAGAGCTACACCGTCATTCGCGCGCCATTCGACGGTCGCATCAGCGCTGCCGCCGTGAAGGTTGGCAACTTCGTTCGCCCGGCCGACACCGCGCCGCTTGCCACCATCAACCAGATGGCGCCGGTCTATGTCACCTTCGCGGTGCCGCAAGCCGTGCTGAGCGATCTGCGCGACGCCATGGCAAGCGGTTCGGCGCAGGTGATCGCTACGGTGCCCGGCCGGGAAGCGTCGGAGCAAGGCAAGGTGGCGATGGTGGAAAATTCCGTCGACGCCACCACCGGCATGGTGACGGTGCGGGGCATCATGGACAACGGCCGCGAAGCGCTGTGGCCCGGAACGCTGGTCAACACCCGCTTGATTGTGCGTCGTGAGGATGCCGTCGTCGTTCCTTCGGCGGCGGTGCAGCGCAGCCAGAACGGCGACTTCGTTTTCGTCGTTGCCGACGGCAAGGCCAAGGTGCAGCGGGTCACAGTGTCCCGTACATCAGCGGGAAGTTCGGTCCTCGCGAGCGGATTGAACGGCGACGAAAACGTCGTCGTCGAAGGTCAGTTGCTGCTGCGCGACGGCACGCTTGTCCAGTTGCGGGAACGCAAGGCGGGAGCCTGACGGATGACGCTCTCCGAGCTTTGTATCCGCCGCCCGGTGCTGACGACGCTGTTGACGGCCTCGATCATTGCGTTCGGCATCTTCGGTTTCCGCCTGCTGCCGGTCTCGGCGTTGCCGAAAGTCGATTTCCCGACCATTGCGGTGACGGCGACGCTGCCCGGCGCCAGCGCCGAAACCATGGCGGCGTCGGTCGCCGGCATCATCGAGCGGCAACTCTCGACTATCGCCGGCATCTCGTCGATGTCGTCGCAATCGTCGCAGGGGCAGTCGACGATCACCATCCAGTTCGATCTCAACCGCAACATCGACGCGGCCTCGCTTGACGTGCAGACGGCGCTGACCATCGCGCAAAGGCGACTGCCGATCGAAATGACGATACCGCCGAGTTTCCGCAAGGTGAACCCGGCTGACTACCCGGTGATCTATCTGTCGCTGTCCTCTGACACGCTGCCGCTCTCGGCGGTGAACGAATACGGCGAGATCACGGTGGGGCAGACGCTGTCGCAGATTCCCGGTGTCGCGCAGGTCCTGATCTACGGTAGCCAGAAGTTTGCCGTCCGGGTGCAGGTCGATCCGCAGGCTGCGGCGGCGCGCGGTCTGACGCTGGACGACGTGCGTGCGGCGGTTGCCAACGCCAATTCGAGCACACCGGTCGGAACGCTGAACGGACCCAAGCAGGACGTGGCGCTGGTCGCCTCCGGCCAGATGCCGAAGGCTTCCGAATACAGCAAGGTCATCGTTGCGTGGCGTAACGGCTCGCCGGTGAAACTGGACGAGATCGCCTCGATTTACGACAGCGTCGAAAACGACAAGATCGCGACTTGGCTCAACGGCAACCGATCCATCGTGCTGGCAATTCAGAAACAGCCCGACGCCAATCTGGTCGAAGTAGTGGATGGCGTGCGCGCCAAGTTGCCGGCGTTGCGGGCGCAGATACCGCCATCGGTCGAAGTCAGCGTCATGATGGATCGGTCGATTTCGATCCGTCAGGCGGTGGCGGACGTCGAGGAGACGCTGCTGATCGCGGTGGCGCTGGTGATCCTCGTGATCTTCCTGTTCCTGCGCTCAGCCTCGGCGACGTTCATTCCGGCGCTGGCGGTACCGATCTCGCTGATCGGCACCTGCGCGATGATGTATCTGTTCGATTTCTCGATCAACAACATGACACTGCTGGCGCTGACGCTGTCGGTGGGATTCGTCGTCGACGACGCCATCGTCATGCTCGAGAACATCATGCGCCACATCGAGGAGGGGATGCGACCGTTCGAAGCCGCGCTGAAGGGCGCGCGCGAGGTCGGCTTTACCATCATCTCGATCACCTTCTCGCTGATCGCGGTCTTCATCCCCGTTCTGCTGATGGGCGGTATCGTCGGTCGCGTATTCCGCGAGTTCGCAGTCACCGTGGCGGTTGCGATCCTGGTGTCGGGATTTGTCTCGCTGACGCTGACCCCGATGCTGTGCGCGCGCGTGCTTCGTGCGCAAAATCACGAGAAGCGGCCGAACATCATACTGCGTGCGTTCGAAGCGATGTTCGCAAGCTGGCTTCGCGCCTACGAGTGGGCGCTTGATCGTGTACTGGCGTACAAGTTCGTCATGCTTGGCGTGACGTTGCTGACATTGATCGGGACGATCTATCTCTATGTCATCGTCCCCAAGGGCTTTTTCCCGCAAGAGGACACCGGCTTCCTGATCGGCGTGACTGAAGCCGCGACCGATACGTCCTTTGAAGCGATGTCGCAGCGACAGCAGGCATTGGCGGCCTTGCTGCAAGCCGATCCCGCGGTTGAATACATCAACAGTACCGTCGGAGCGGGCGGTCCGAATACCACGACCAATTACGGCCGCTTCTTCATTTCGCTCAAACCCAAAAACGAACGCGACGACGTCCAGACCGTGATTGCACGACTGCGGCGCACCGCGTTGCAAGTGCCGGGACTGCAGGCTTTCTTTCAGGGCATCCAAAATCTCAATATTGGCGGCCGCATTTCCAAGAGTCAGTATCAGTACGTCTTGCAGAGCGGCGATTCCGACGCGCTCTATCGGCTGGCGCCGCAAATTCGCGAGAAGATGGCGCAGGTGCCGGGTCTGCTCGACGTCACGACCGACCTTTACATCAAGAATCCGCAACTCACGATCGAGATCGATCGCGAGAAGGCGGCGGTGTTTGGAATTTCAGTCGGCCAGATCCGCAACGAGTTGTTCAATGCCTATGGCACACGGCAGGTCGGCACCATCTACATGCCGTCGAACGACTACAAGATCATCATGGAGGCGAAGCCGGAGTTTCGCGTCGATCCGTCCGACCTTTCGAAACTGTATGTGAAAACGGCGCAGGGCCGGCCGATTCCGCTCGATGCGGTGGCGCGCATGGTGCCGTCGGTCGGGCCGCTGCAGATCAACCATCAGGGTCAACAGCCGGCGGTGACGATCTCGTTCAATCTCGCGCGCGGCGTTTCCCTCGGCTACGCGGTGGACAAGATCACGGAGATCGAACGCGAAGCGCGTCTGCCGGTGACCATTGTAACCGGCTTCTCGGGGACTGCGCAGGTCTTTCAGGATTCGCTGCGCGGGCAGGGGATCCTGATCCTCGCCGCGATCTTCGCCGCGTTCGTCATCCTGGGCATTCTCTACGAGAGCTTCATCCATCCGATCACAATCATCTCCGGCCTGCCATCGGCTGGTATCGGCGCGATCCTGACGCTGATGCTGTTCAAGATGGAATTGTCGGTGATCGCCATGATCGGCATCGTGATGCTGGTCGGCATCGTCAAGAAGAACGCCATCATGATGGTGGATTTTGCCATCGAGCGCCGGCGCGTCGGATTGTCGGCCGAGCACGCGATCCGGGAAGCGGCGCTGCTGCGCTTCCGCCCGATCATGATGACGACGTTCGCGGCGATCTTCGGCACCTTGCCGATCGCGCTCGGCACCGGTGCGGGGGCCGAACTGCGTCAGCCGCTCGGCGTCGCGGTGGTCGGGGGCTTGATGGTGTCGCAGCTTCTGACGCTGTTCATCACGCCGGTCATCTACATCTATCTCGACCGGATCGATCGTCGCCTGAAGCGGAAGCTGGAGCCGCAGTTTGAGGAAGCCGAACTCGAACCGCGACACGCCGCGGCGGCAGAGTAGGGTCTCTTCTCTCCTCAGACCGAGAAGCTGGTGCCGCAGCCGCAGGAGGCGGTGGCGTTCGGGTTATTGACGCGGAACGAGGCGCCGATCAGGTCGTCAACGAAATCGACCTCCGAGCCTGCCAGGAACGGCGCCGACGCCGGATCCACCAGCACCACCGCGTTGTCGCGGGCGATGACCATGTCATCGTCGGCGCGAGCACGTTCGACGTCGAATTTGTACTGAAAACCGGAGCAGCCGCCGCCCTCGACGCTGATGCGCAACATCGCGCCGTCACCTTCGGTCTTCAGGATCTCGCCAATGCGGCGGGCGGCCCGCTCGCTGATGGTGACGTTGGTGTCCGTCATTGATATCGCTCCGGAATCAGGGCCATCTATTTGTATATGCCGTGAACCATAGTTAAGTGTGGCAAATCGCGGAATCAACTTTAGAGGCTAAAAAGACGGTGTCGGTTGGAATGGCTGCTCCCCGGCAGGCTTATGCCTGCGACCCGGCCCGCAGCCGGGGACGGCAGTTCGAGGAGGCGCCGAGCGCGACCCGCAGCGCGTTTCGGCGCGACTGCGACCGCGTCATCCATTCCACCGCGTTCCGTCGTCTCAAGCACAAAACACAGGTTTTCGTCTTCCACGAGGGCGACCATTACCGTACCCGCCTGACCCATTCGCTGGAGGTGGCCCAGATCGCCCGCGCGCTGGCGCGGCAACTGGGACTCGATGAGGACCTGACCGAGGCGCTGGCGCTGGCGCACGATCTGGGGCATCCGCCCTTCGGCCATGCCGGAGAGCGCGCGCTGGATCGTTGCCTCAAGGACTACGGCGGCTTCGACCACAACGCGCAGACGCTGCGGGTGGTGACCGCGCTGGAGCAGCGCTATCCGAGCTTCGACGGTCTTAACCTGACGTGGGAAACGCTGGAGGGCGTCGTCAAGCACAACGGCCCGTTGCTGGATCGCTGCGGTCCCGATGCCAACCGCACGCTGCCGGTCGGCATCGTCGAGTTCAATCGGACTTACGATCTCGAGTTGTGGAGCTTCGCCTCGCTGGAGGCGCAGGTCGCGGCCGTCGCGGACGATATCGCTTACGATGCGCACGACATGGACGACGGGCTGCGCGCCGGCCTGTTCAGCATCGACGACCTGAAGGCGGTGCCGCTGCTCGCCCGCCTGATCGAGACCACCGCCACGCGCTATCCGGGCTTGGCAGAACCGCGTTTCGGCGCGGAACTGATCCGCGAGCTGATCTCCTGTCTGATCGGGGCGGTAGTGACCGAGACGCTCGGTCGCCTGGCCGCAGCGAAGCCCGCCAGTGTTGAGGACGTGCGCCACCATGCCGGCACGCTGGTGACATTTACCGCCGAGATCGCCAAGGAAGAGGCCGCGATCAAGGCGTTCCTGAAACGGCATATGTACCGCCATCCCCGCGTCATGCGGGTGATGGTCGATGCCGAGCGAGTGGTCAGCGATCTGTTCGCGCGCTACCGGGCGGTTCCGGCCGAAATGCCGGCCGAATGGCTGCCCGCCGGCGGACAGGAACCGGAGAGCGATTTCGCTCGGCGCGTCTGCAATTACATCGCCGGGATGACCGATCTGTATGCTTTGACCGAGCATCGACGGATTTTTGACTCGACCCCGGATTTGCGTTAGGCGGCGCGGGCGCCCTTCCGCCGCGCCGGGCGGCCCGCGTAACCCTATTCCTTGCAACCCGAGCGACATTCATGGCCGATAACATCCCCGCATTGCATCCGTTCGCCAATCTGCTCGCGCGGGTGCAAGGGGTCTGCCGCGCTCTGTCGGCCGAGGGGGCGCTGCCGTCGAATGTCGACCTGTCGCGGGTAGTGGTGGAGCCGCCGAAGGATGCCTCTCACGGCGACATGGCGACCAACGCCGCCATGGTGCTGGCGAAGGAGGCCAAGGCGAAACCGCGCGATCTGGCCGAGAAGATCGCGAACGGCCTGCGCGCCGATCCGCTGGTGGCGTCCGTCGAGGTCGCGGGCCCCGGCTTTATCAACATGACCTTGCGGCCGGCGGTATGGATCGATGCGCTGGGCAGCATTCTCGACACTGGGTCCCGGTACGGTCGCAGCCGTATCGGAGGTGACCGCAAGGTCAACGTCGAATACGTCTCAGCCAATCCAACAGGGCCGATGCATGTCGGCCACTGCCGTGGCGCGGTGTTCGGTGACGCGCTGGCGAGCCTTCTCGCCTTCGCCGGCTACGATGTCACGCGCGAGTACTACATCAACGACGCCGGCGCGCAGGTGGACGTGCTGGGTCGTTCCGCATACCTGCGCTACCGCGAGGCGCTCGGCGAAAATATCGGCGAGATCCCGGACGGACTTTATCCCGGCGATTATCTCAAGCCGGTGGGCGAGGCGCTGGCGAAGGCGTATGGCGATGCGTTGCTCAAGCAACAGGAATCCGAGTGGTTGCCGGGCGTGCGCGCGACCGCCATCGCCATGATGATGGAGATGATCCGTGGCGATCTCGCCGCGCTCAACATCACGCATGAAGTGTTTTTCTCGGAGCGTTCCTTGATCGAAGGCGGCAGCGACCGCGTCGCCGCGACCATCGATTTCCTGCGTGCCAAGGGCGATGTCTACGAAGGCCGTCTGCCGCCACCGAAAGGCGCGCCGGTGGAGGATTGGGAAGATCGCGAGCAGACGTTATTCCGCGCCACCGCTTATGGCGACGACGTAGATCGTCCGCTGCTGAAGTCGAACGGCGGTTACACCTACTTCGCCTCCGACATTGCCTATCACAAGACCAAGTACGATCGCGGCTTTCGCGATCTCGTCGACGTCTGGGGCGCCGATCACGGCGGCTATATCAAGCGTATGCAGGCGGCGATCAAGGCCGTCACCAACGATGAGGCGGCGCTCGACGTCAAGATCGTGCAGCTCGTGAAGCTGCTGCGCAACGGCGAGCCCGTCAAGATGTCGAAGCGCGCCGGCGATTTCGTCACCTTGCGCGAAGTGGTGGACGAGGTCGGCTGCGACGCCGTGCGTTTCATGATGCTGTTCCGCAAGAACGACGCGGTGCTCGACTTCGATCTCGCAAAGGTGATCGAGCAATCGAAGGACAACCCGGTCTTCTACGTGCAGTACGGTCACGCCCGTGGCCATTCGATCTTCCGCAACGCCCGTGAGGTGATCGCTGACCTGCCGGAGGAGGATGCGGCGCGGCTGAAGTTCCTGCGTGCCGCGAAGCTCGATCGGCTGACCGATCCTGCCGAATTTGAATTAATTCGCAGGCTCGCGCTTTACCCTCGCACCCTCGAAGCCGCGGCCTTGGCCCACGAGCCTCATCGGGTTGCCTTCTATCTCTATGATCTTGCCAGCGAATTTCACGCGTTGTGGACCAAGGGGCGGGATGCGCCTCATTTACGCTTCATTATCAATAATGATGCAGAACTTACCTTATCGCGTCTGGCATTGGTTCAGGGCGTCGTCTCGGTTCTGGCATCCGGTCTCGCCGTTCTCGGCGTCGATGCGCCGGTCGAGATGCGGTAGAGTAGGTTGGATCGTCGGCGTCATGGGGTGTGAAGCCGGCATCCGGTAGCGTTCGTTTCGTTAGAACGACGGGTCGGCGCTTTCCCGAAGGGGATGCACATCACATGGCTGATCGATATCACGAACGAACTTACGCAACGGCAGATACGATGGATCGCGATTATCGTCCGTCGGCAAAGGTCGAGAGCGATCCGCTTGCCGAACTCGCCCGCCTGATCGGCCAGGCCGATCCCAACGCGGACTTCGGGCAGGAGCGAGCTGCCGCGCAGTCGCGGCCTCAACGTCGCCAGCCGTCTTCCGCCGCCGAGACGGGCTATGAGTATGAAGACGATCGCGCAGGCGGGCCGCCGCCGTGGATGAAGAACCGCGCCGAAGTCCAGCCCGCGGAGCCTGCCGTGCCGAGAGATGTGCATCCGCTCCGGCGCTACGCCGCCGCGCATCATCTGCCCGAGCCGACGTATCATACCTCGCCGCATGTGCAGCCCGAGGCTGACCATGCGTCACGCTATGACGACGCGCTCTACGGGCCGGCGGATTCCGATGTGGATCACGCGGCCTATGATGGCCAGCATCACGCCGGGTACCACGACGAGTATTCCTATCAGGACGATTACGCCGACGACGTCGAAGAACCGCGACCGCGCCGCAGGGGTCTTGCCATGGTGGCGTCGATTGTCGCTCTCGCGGTGGTCGGTACCGGTGCCGCGTTTGCCTATCGCACCTTCGTTGGATCGACGCGCAGCGGCGAGCCCCCGATCATCAAGGCGGACGCCGGACCCAACAAGGTGATCCCCGCTTCGGCCGAGAACGCCAGCAAGCAGATTCAGGATCGCATGGCGGCCGGCACGGCGGGGGAGAAACTCGTTTCGCGTGAGGAGCAGCCCGTCGACGTCAAGGATATCGCCAAGTCCGGGCCGCGCGTCGTCTTTCCGCCGTTGAACCAGAACGCCAATCCGCCATCCACCGCGAGTGTTGCCCCCGGCAACAAGCTAGCCGCCAATGGCAACGCTGCCGCCGCCGTCGGAGGCACCGAGCCGCGCAAGATCAAGACGCTGATGGTTCGCGCCGATGATGCCACCGCGGCAGCCGCGGAACCGGTCAACCAGCACGGTTCGGCCGCCCCGGCCCCGGTCCCCGCGCCGCCGGCGACCACCCGCGCCGCGGTTTCCGCTCCGGCCGGCAACGCGCCGCTCTCCTTGGCGCCGCAGGGCGCGCCGAGCCGCGTTGCATCGGTCAATCCGGCACAGGCGGAGACGCCTGCCGCGACCGGCGGCTACGTGGTTCAGGTGTCGTCGCAGCGCAGCGAGGCTGACGCGCGGGCGTCATTCAAGGTGTTGCAGCACAAGTTTCCGTCCTCTTTCGGATCGCGCACTCCGCTGATCAAGCGGGCGGATCTCGGATCGCGCGGCGTCTATTATCGCGCGATGGTCGGACCGTTCGGCACCTCGGAGCAGGCCATTCAATTCTGTGGACATCTCAAGGCTGCCGGAGGCCAGTGCGTCGTCCAAAGGAATTAATTGCGCTTTCCTTGACCCTCAGGAGGGCGCGCGCTAATCGGCCAAGATGGATGCGCGCGCTTTTATTACCGGAGTTTCCGGGCTTGCTCTGACCGCTGACGAACGCGCGTTCCTGCGCGAGCAGCAGCCGTGGGGCTTTATCCTTTTCAAACGGAATGTGGAAAGCCCGTCGCAAGTTAAAGACCTGGTGGCGAGCCTGCGGGAATGCGTCGGCCGCGATGCACCGGTCCTGATCGATCAGGAAGGCGGTCGCGTCCAAAGGCTCGGCCCGCCGCATTGGCCGATCTACCCGCCCGGGGCGGTGTTCGGTGTGCTTTACGACAAGGATCCCGAACAGGGGCTGCGAGCCGCTCATCTGGCTGCGGCATTGATCGCATTCGACCTGTCGGCACTCGGCATCACCGTCGATTGCCTGCCGCTGGCGGACGTTCCCGTCGCGGGTGCCGATGCGGTGATCGGCAATCGGGCCTATGGGACGGAACCCGGCAAGGTCGCCGCCATCGCCCGCGCCGTCACCGAGGGCTTGCGGACGGGAGGCGTGCTGCCGGTGCTGAAGCACATCCCGGGTCACGGGCGGGCAACCGCCGACAGTCATTTGCGGCTTCCGGTAGTGGATACCCCACGCGCGGAGCTCGAACGGACTGATTTCGCAGCATTTCGGCCGTTGGCGGACATTCCGATGGCGATGACCGCACATGTTGTGTTTAGCGCCATTGATCCTGCCCAACCCGCGACCACTTCTGCGACAATGATCGAACAGGTGATTCGCGGCGGGATCGGGTTCCAAGGTTTGCTGATGAGCGATGACGTGTCGATGAACGCGCTGGAGGGATCGATCGCGGACAGGACGCGAGCGCTGTTTGCGGCCGGTTGCGACATCGCGCTGCATTGCAACGGTAATCTCGGGGAGATGCGCGCGGTTGCTCAAGAGACGCCGATGCTTGCGGGCGAGGCCGGGACGCGCGCGGCTGCGGCACTCGCGGTGCGAACGCCGCCGGATGCCGGCTTCGATATCGCGGCAGGCCGCGCCGAACTGGCGGCGCTCGTTCGCCGTGCCGGGGAGACCAACGTATGAGCGCTGAGATTTTGTCGTTTGAGACCGGGCGGCCTGCTGTTGCCGAACAGGCCGCCGACGACGTGGCGCTGGTCGTCGACGTCGAAGGTTATGAAGGTCCGCTCGACCTGCTGCTCAATCTCGCGCGCCAGCAGAAGGTCGATCTCGCCAAGATTTCCATCCTCGCGCTGGCCGATCAGTATCTGACCTTCATCGAAGCGGCGCGCAAAATCCGTCTCGAACTTGCCGCCGACTATCTGGTGATGGCGGCGTGGTTGGCTTTCCTCAAATCGCGTTTGTTGTTGCCGGAGCCGCCGTCCGAGGAAGGGCCGAGCGCAGAGGAAATGGCGACCGCGCTGGCCAATCGGTTGCGCCGGCTGGAAGCCATTCGCGAGGCCGCGAACCGGCTGATGACGCGCCCGCAGTTGCAGCGTGAAATCTTCATGCGCGGTCAGCCCGAAGCGATCGCGGAGATCAAGCACCCGAAGTTTACGGCGACGCTGTTCGATCTGCTGAGCGCCTACACCGCGCAGCGGCAGCAGCGCGTACTTGCAACAGTGCATCTCGCCAAGCGCACGGTGTGGTCGCTCGCCGAAGCGCGGGCGTCGCTGGAGCGCCTCGTCGGCGTCGCCGAGGAATGGAGTTGCCTCGACGAATACCTCACGGCTTACGTGCTCGATCCCTCGCAACGCGCCACCGTATTTGCCTCCAGCTTCGCGGCCGCGCTCGAACTGGTGCGCGAAGGCTCGATGGAAGTGAATCAAAAGCAGGCGTTTGCGCCGCTTTATTTTCGCAAACGGATTCCGGTCGCGGCATCCGATGCAACGCCTGCGCCGGAAATTCCGGTGCAGTAAGTGGAAGAAGGAGACACCGCCATGGCAAGTCTGGCTGAGAAGCGCGTCGAGCATTTCGAGGTTGTCGAAAACCTCGTCGAGCAATCCGACGCCGAACGGGCCGGCGCCGAGCAGTCCGGCGCGCAGCCGGAAGGGCGGCCGGAGGAATTGCGTCTCCTCGAAGCCTTGCTGTTCGCGTCAAGCGAACCACTCGACACCGCGTCGCTTGCCAAGCGGATGCCCGAAGGCGTCGATATCAAGGCGGCGCTCGCGCAGTTGCAGGCCGACTATGCGATGCGGGGCGTCAATCTCGTGCGTGTCGCCAACAAGTGGACATTCCGCACCGCTGGCGATCTGGCGTGGCTGATGACGCGCGAAAGCACCGAAACGCGAAAGCTGTCGCGCGCGGCGATCGAAGTTCTGGCGATCATCGCTTATCACCAGCCGGTGACGCGCGCGGAGATCGAGGAAATTCGCGGTGTCGTCACTTCCAAGGGGACGCTGGACGTTCTGCTCGAGACCGGATGGATTCGTCCGCGTGGTCGCCGCAAGACACCGGGGCGGCCGCTGACTTTCGGTACCACCGAAGCATTCCTCTCGCAGTTCAGCCTCGAGGCATTGGGCGATCTGCCGGGTCTCGAAGAACTGAAGGGCACAGGTCTGCTCGACTCACGCCTGCCGTCAGGCTTCAGCGTTCCGGTGCCGTCCGACGATCCGGCGCTGCGCGAAGATGAGGATCCGCTGGAAGACGGCGAACTCGAACTGGCGTTGGCGCCGCCGGTGGAACCCGAAGGCGACGCGGAAAGCTGATTTTGCGCGGGCTTTCGCGCGTTAAGACTAGCCCAAAGGTGAAGTGGCATCCGCGAATTGACGCGGCTTAAGTTCTTGTTTTTGCCGCCCTCGCAGCCTAGGTTCAGGCGAGATGAGGCCGGTAGCCGGCCGCGCGTTTGGAGGATGCAGAATGGGTTCACTCAGCATTTGGCACTGGATCGTCGTGATCGCGATTGTCCTGTTGCTTTTTGGGCGCGGGAAGATTTCCGACCTGATGGGTGACGTGGCGCAGGGCATCAAAGCCTTCAAGAAGGGTATGCAGGACGATGAAAAGACTGCGGAAAAGCCCGAGCCCGTCAAGACGATCGATCACAATGCGCAGCCTTCGGCCGCGGCGCGATCGGACGTCGGCAGCAAGGTCGGCTGAGCCCGCCGCCGGGCTCGCATAAGCCTCGGGATTCTTGCGGCAAAGCCGTGGCCGATCCGTGGCGAGTGTGGCATGACCGGGCGAGGCCAGCCGTCGGGCGATTGTCGCCTCGCGTGAGCGGATTTTCGGATGTTTGACATCGGGTGGAGCGAACTGCTCGTGGTGGGCGTGGTGGCGCTGGTCGTCATCGGCCCCAAGGAACTGCCCGGCGTGTTGCGCATGATCGGGCAATGGATGGGTAAGGTGCGCCGCATGGCCACCGAATTCCAGGGCCAGTTCAACGAGGCGATGCGCGAGGCCGAAATGGCCGACCTGAAGAAGTCGTTCGACGACATCAAGGACACCGCTTCGAGCCTGTCGAAGAACAATCTCCTGACGTCGCTCTCGCAGGACGTCAACGATGCGATGAAGGTCGGCGATCTCAACGAGCCGGCCGCGTCATCGTCCACCTCATCATCGTCCACGTCGTCATCGAGCGTTGCCCCGGAGGCGACGGTCGCCACCGAGCCGCAGGCCGAAGCGCCAGTCGAAACGCAGGTGGAGACGCACGGCGCCGCCGCCGAGCCGCTCGCGATCACCCGCGAGGCCACGGTCGTGCAGCACGATGCGGCGGTCGCGGCCGCGCCCGTTGCCGAGGTCAAGCCGGCGGAGGTTCATTCCGCCGAACAGTACCTTGACGCGGACCTTCGCAAGGATGCGAAAGCGTCATGAGTGCCGACGACATCGAGGCCAGCAAGGCCCCCCTGATGGATCACCTGATCGAGCTGCGTGGGCGGCTGATCAAGGCGCTGCTGGCGTTCGGCCTGGCGTTCATCGTTTGCTTCGTGTTCGCCAAGCAGATCTACAACGTTTTGGTGTGGCCGTTCGTCTGGGTGGCCGGGCCGGAGAACTCCAAGTTCATCTACACCGCGCTGCTGGAATATTTCATCACGCAGTTGAAGCTGGCGATGTTCGGCGCGGGCTTCATCTCGTTCCCGATCATCGCGACGCAGATCTACAAGTTCGTCGCGCCGGGTCTCTACAAGCACGAGCGCAACGCCTTTCTGCCGTATCTGGTCGCGACCCCGTTCTTCTTCGTGCTGGGGTCGCTGGTGGTGTATTTCCTGGTGCTGCCGATGCTGATCCGGTTCTCGCTGGGGATGCAGCAGGCGCCCGGCGCCGATACCGCGCAGATCGCGCTGTTGCCCAAGGTCGGCGAATATCTGTCGCTGATGATGTCGCTGATCTTCGCGTTCGGCGTCGCGTTCCAGTTGCCGGTGATCCTGACGCTGCTCGGTCGCATCGGCGTTCTCACCTCGAAAACGCTGCGCGACAAGCGGCGCTATTTCATCGTCGGCGCCTTCGTGCTCGCCGCGGTGCTGACGCCGCCGGACGTCATCAGCCAGATGTCGCTCGCGGTGCCGCTGCTGGTGCTTTACGAGGGCTCCATCATCGCCGTTAAGATCGTCGAGAAGAAAGCCGCCGCTCAGGCCGCCGCCGCCTCGCCCGACACGGATACGACGCCGCCCGCGGAAAACAAGCCCGCGGAGTAGGGCCGGCCGGAATGACGATCTAAGTCGTCATGGCCGGGCTCGTCCCGGCCATCCACGTCTTGTTTTCAGGCGTTCGAAGACGTGGATGCCCGTGACGAGCACGGGCATGACGGAGAGGCTTTGCCAGCTTCTGCCCGAAATGCATCGTTTGAGGTTTCCAAATCCCCCGATTTCGCGGTACTTGAAGCCCGCGCCGTAGACAATCTACGGTTCGATAGACGACGACCGCCGATTCCCGGAACCATCCCATGCACGACATCAAATCGATCCGCGACAATCCGGACGCCTTCGACGCCGCCCTGAAGCGGCGGGGGCTCGGCGCGCTGTCGGACAGGTTGCTGGCGATCGACGAGACGCGGCGGAGCGCGATCCATGCGTTCGAGCAGGCGCAGGCGCGGCGCAACGCGGCCTCGAAGGATATCGGCGAAGCCAAGAAGGCGAAGGACGAGGCGCGGGCGTCGTCATTGATGGCGGAGGTCGCGGACCTCAAGGTCGCGATGCCGCTGCTTGAGGACAAGGCCAAAGCCGCTGACCGGGAATTGCAGGAGGCGCTGGCGGAGATTCCCAATCTGCCGCTCGACGAGGTGCCGACCGGCAAGGACGAGCACGACAATGTCGAGCATCATCGCTACGGCGAAAAGCGCAGCTATGCTTTCACGCCGAAGCCGCACTACGATCTCGGCGAGGCGCTCGGGCAGATGGATTTCAACGCGGCGGCGAAATTGTCGGGCGCGCGCTTTGTGGTGCTGAAGAAGGGCCTCGCGCGGCTGGAGCGCGCCATCGGCCAGTTCTTCCTCGACGTCCATACCGGCGAGCACGGCTACACCGAGGTCAATCCGCCGCTGCTGGTGCGCGACGACGCGATGTTCGGTACCGCGCAACTGCCGAAGTTTCGTGAGGATCAGTTCGCGGCGGGCTCGTTGTCGGAAGACAGCAAGGGGTTCTGGCTCATTCCCACCGCCGAGGTGCCGCTCACCAATCTGGTGCGCGAGTCGATCCTCGATGAAAAAGAACTGCCGATGCGTCTGACTGCGCTGACGCATTGCTTCCGCGCCGAGGCGGGGGCCGCGGGGCGCGATACGCGCGGCATGATCCGCCAGCACCAGTTCACCAAGGTCGAACTGGTGTCGATCACCACGCCGGAAGAATCGAAGAACGAGCACGAGCGCATGTTGGCCTGCGCCGAGGAAGTGCTGCGCCGGCTCGGCCTGCATTATCGCGTGGTGACCCTGTGCACCGGCGACATGGGCTTTGCGTCGCAGAAGACCTACGACATCGAGGTCTGGATGCCGGGGCAGGGCGAAGGCGGCGCCTATCGCGAAATCTCGTCCTGCTCGGTGTGCGGCGATTTCCAGGCGCGGCGCATGGATGCGCGCTATCGCGCAAGCGACAACAAGCCGCGTTTCGTTCATACGTTGAATGGTTCGGGTACGGCGGTCGGGCGCGCACTGATTGCGGTGATCGAGAACTATCAGCAAGAAGACGGCTCCATCGCGGTGCCGGAGGTTTTGCAGCCTTACATGGGCGGGATGAAGACGATCGAGCGGATGAGTTGAAGTTGAAGCCGTTACCCTGAGGTGCATTGCGAAGCAATGCTTCGAAGGGCGACGGCGCATCCTTCGAGGGCGATGCAAACGCATCGCCACCTCAGGATGACGCCGTCGAGGCAATCTCATCTCATTGAGAGAAAGACGTGGATGGCCGGGACAAGCCCGGCCATGACGAAAAGAGATAAGGCCAAGCAATGCGGATTCTTTGCACCAATGACGACGGCATTCACGCGCCGGGCTTGCAGATCGTCGAGCAGATCGCCAAAGCGCTGTCCGACGATGTCTGGATCGTCGCGCCCGAACTCGATCAGTCAGGGGTGTCGCATTCGCTGTCGCTGAACGATCCGCTGCGGCTGCGCGAAGTGGGCGAGCGGCGCTACGCCGTGCGCGGCACGCCGACCGACTGCGTCATCATGGGCGCGCGGCATATTCTGAAGAACAAGGGACCGGACCTCGTGCTGTCCGGCGTCAACAAGGGCCGCAACGTCGCGGAGGACGTGGTCTATTCCGGCACCATCGCCGGCGCGCTGGAAGGCACCATTCTCGGCCTGCCGTCGTTCGCGCTGTCGCAGGAGTTCTCTTTCGAGACGCGCAGCAACCCGACGTGGGACACCGGCATCGAGTATGGCCCGCGCATCATCCGCAAGGTGATCCAGGCAGGGGTGCCGAAGAACACCGTGATCAACATCAACTTCCCGGCCTGCGCGCCGAAGGATGTCGCGGGCGTTCAGGTGACGCGGCAGGGCAAGCGCAACCTCGGCTTCCTCAAGGTTGACCAGCGCCACGACGGGCGCGGCAATCCGTATTTCTGGATCGGCTTCGAACGCGCGGCGATGATGGATACGCCGGATGCCGGCACCGACCTCGCGGCACTTGCCGCCAACTACATTTCGGTGACGCCGCTCAGGCTCAACCGCACCGACGAGGCGTTTTCCGAAACGCTGGCGGCGACGTTGAAGTAGGCGGGCGTTATTTCTCTCCCGCCGTCCCTGCCTGCGCGGGGACGACTCCGTGCCGATTCGTTGGCAACGAGCATATTTGATCGTCATTGCGAGGAGCGAATGCGACGAAGCAATCCAGAGTTGATTCCGTAAAGACTGGATTGCTTTGCTGCGCTCGCAATGATGGAGAAGTACGATAAGCCGCCTAGGCCGCGGCGCTTTTCAACGCGGTCTCGATCATCCGTGCCAGCGTTTCCATCTGGAACGGCTTCTGCAGCACGGGGCGACCGCGAAATTCCTCCGGCATCCCCTGCGCACCGTAGCCCGTGGCGAACACGAAGGGTCGTTCGCGTGCCGCGATGGCGTGCGCGACCGGGCTGATGACCTTGCCGTTGACGTTGACGTCGAGAAGCGCGATGTCGAAATCGAGGGTTTCAGCCAATCGCAAGGCTTCGTCGATGTCCCCGGCCTCGCCGGCGATCCGATAGCCCAGGTCTATCAACATTTCCGCGACCATCATCCGGATCATGGATTCGTCTTCGACGAGAAAGACCGAACCGCCCGGCGGCCTCGACGCAGTCATGATGAGCCCTTCAATCAGTGTGGCGGGAACCTCGCAAATAACGACACCAAAATCAACATTGTGGCGTGCTTGGCAGGCCTGACATTTGCGCTGCGCACCGGACGTTCGCGGTGCCGCACAATGAGGCAGTCGCTGTTGATACACAGAGCTTCTATAAACTTGTCCCGGATATAGTCGGGCGGTCGCGCGTGGGGGCGGCGACAGAGATGCCGCCCTCCGACGCGGCGCGTTCTGCGAGGCCGAGATGTCACCTGCCGAAAATCCGCCGGAAAAGATGCTGTTTCAGCTCAGCCTGCGCCGTCGCGGCATCAGCGATCAGGCGGTGCTGCGGGCGATGGAGGAGGTGCCGCGCGACGCCTTCGTCGATCCGGCCGACCGCGAGGCGGCCTGGCGCGACACCGCGCTCGGCATCGCCTGCGGCCAGACCATCAGCCAGCCGTTCGTCGTCGCCTACATGACCGAGCAGTTGCAACTGCGGCCGGGGCATCGCGTCCTCGAGATCGGCACCGGCTCGGGCTATCAGGCGGCGGTGCTGGCGCGGCTGTGCAGGGAGGTCCTCAGCGTCGAGCGGTTTCGCACGCTGGCCGACGCCGCGCGGGCGCGGCTGGCACGACTGCATTGCGACAACGTCGAGGTGATGCTGGCCGACGGACTGGCGCTGCCCGCCGATCTCGGCGCGTTCGATCGCATCATCGTCACCGCCGCGCTGCCCGACATTCCGGCGTCGCTGACGGAGCGGTTGCAATCGGACGGCGTCATGGTCGCGCCGGTCGGTCCGCCCAACGGACGGCAGACGCTGGTGCGCGTGACGCCCACGGCGGATGGCTTCGAACGTCGCGAATTGTTCGACGTGCGCTTCGTGCCGGCGCTGTCGGGCCTTGCGCGCGAAATGTAGCGGCAGTCTGTCGAAACCGTGAAATGGTGAATCAAATTTGGCGGACTTAAAGCCTTGTTTACTGCCCGCGTGTTTACTCAAATTCCTAGTCGTGTTGCGTATGAGTGAGTAACCATGTCCCGGGTAGTCGACCTGTTTTGCTCCCGCCGGGTTCCGCAGGTGGCGGTGCTGGCGTTGATGTCGATCGGTTTCGCTGGCTGCAGCGCCGACATGTCCACGCGGTTCGCGGACAACCCCTTCAACTCACGCAGTGAAACGACCGGTTCGGTGCGCGCGCCTTACGCGGCGCCGACGCCGCGGGTCGAGCGTCAGGAACTGCCGCAGTACCGTCGCCCCCAACCGGAGCAGCAGTCCTACACGTCGTCGTCGCTGCCGCCGCCGGTCTCCGCGCCGCAGACCTATCCGAGCTATCCTTCGACGTCCGGCGTGTCGGGCGGCGGACGCGGCGTCTCGTCCTACGAGCCGCCGGCACGGCCGCGCATCGAATCCACCGGCACCGTCGCGCCGCGTTCGGTCGCCGCGGCTCCCGCGCCGCACGCCGCGCCCGCGCACAATCATGGCACCACGATCATCGTCGGCACCAGCGATACGCTGGAGGGCCTGTCGCGCCGCTATCATGTGTCGACGGCGGAGATTCTGCGCGCCAATGGCTACAAGGGACCGCGCGCGCTGCGTCCCGGCCAGCAACTGGTCATCCCGGCGCGGCAGACCGCGCATGCGCAGCCGGCTCCCGCGCCGGCGCCGGTCGCGCAACCGAAGGTCGCCGCGGCCCCCGCGCCGACGACCGCCTCCGGAACGCATTACGTCAATCGCGGCGACACGCTGATGAGCATCGCCCGTCGCAATCATATTTCCGTCGCCGAACTGGCGCGCGCCAACCGCATCTCGCCGTCCGCGCCGCTCAAGATCGGCACCAGAATCGTGGTGCCCGGCCGCAAGGTCGCCGCTGCCGCGCCGGCGGTCATGGGTGCGCCTCCGGCGCCGCTCGGTGCCACCGCGCCGTCGGCGGCTCCGGCCAAACCCGCGCCCGTGCATGTCGCGCAGGCGCCGACCGAGCCGGTGCAGAAAGCCCGGTTGGCCAATGCCGTCGAAACGCCGGCCGCCGCTGTCGAGGCCGCGCCGTCGCCGGTGAAGGCCGCCGAAGCCACCGGTGCGCTGCCGACCTTCCGCTGGCCGGTCCGTGGCCGTGTGGTTACCGCCTACGGCGCCAAGACCAACGGCAAGGTCAACGACGGCATCAATGTCGCGGTGCCGGAAGGCACGCCAGTGAAGGCCGCCGAGGATGGCGTCGTCGCCTATGCCGGCAACGAACTGAAGGGCTATGGCAATCTGGTGCTCGTGCGACACTCCAACGGCTATGTGACGGCGTATGCCCACGCCAGTCAGTTGCTGGTGAAGCGCGGCGAGACCATCAAGCGCGGCCAGACCATCGCCAAGTCCGGCCAGACCGGCGAGGCCGGGTCGCCGCAACTGCACTTCGAAATCCGCAAGGGTTCGACGCCGGTGGATCCGCTGAAGTTCCTGAACGGGGCGTAAGCCGGTCGCGAATAGCAGTATCGAATTCACGTCATGGCCGGGCTTGTCCCGGCCATGTGCGTTTCGAGGCGATTGAGTTCGAAGACGTGGACGGCCGGAAAAATCCCGGCCATGACGATCTGTTACTTCACCGCCAGCCGCACGCCGAGGCGGCCGGCGAGCTCCTGCGTGAACTGCCAGGCGACGCGGCCGGAACGCGAGCCGCGCGTGGTCGACCACTCCAATGCCTCGTGCTCCAACTGCTCGTCGTCGAGCTTGATGCCGAAGTGACTGCAATAGCCGCGCACCATGGCGAGATACTCGTCCTGGCTGCATTTGTGGAAGCCGAGCCACAGCCCGAAGCGATCCGACAGCGACACTTTCTCCTCGACGGCTTCGCCGGGATTGATCGCGGTGGAGCGCTCGTTCTCGACCATCTCGCGCGCCAGAAGGTGGCGACGGTTCGAGGTGGCGTAGAGAATGACGTTGTCGGGGCGGCCTTCGATGCCGCCTTCGAGCACGGCCTTCAGCGACTTGTAGGAGGCGTCGTTGCCGTCGAACGAGAGATCGTCGCAGAACACGATGAAGAGGTAGTTCGACGCCGCGCGCAGCAGCGCCATCAGCGTCGGCAGACTTTCGATGTCCTCGCGGTGAATCTCGATCAGCTTCAGCCGGCCGTCGACATCGGGCCGGGCGTTGACGCTGGCGTGCGCCGCCTTCACCAGCGACGACTTGCCCATGCCGCGCGCGCCCCAGAGCAGCGCGTTGTTGGCGGGCAGGCCGGTGGCGAAGCGCTCGGTGTTCTCGATCAGGATGTCGCGCATCCGGTCGATGCCCCTGAGCAGGCCGAGTTCGACGCGGTTGACCTTCGGCACCGGGATCAGGCGTCCGCTCGGGCTCCAGATGAAAGCATCGGCCCGGGCGATGTCGGCCGGGGTGGAGACGGTCGCGGAGCCGGCGGACAGGTGCGCGGCGATGGTTTCCAGCGCGCGGGCGATTCGATCAGCGGTCATATCCGTCGTTGGAGGGCGTTTTGCCGCGCCTGCGCGGACGGTTGCGGCTTTGCCGGCGGGTTTGGCTTTGGTGGCGGGGCGGGCGGTGCGCGAGGGCTTTTTGCTTGGTTTTTTCGTCATTTTCCGGGTTCCTGATACAGCACCCATAAATGGCGGCACCGGCCCTCGCAACCCGGCCCGGACGCGGGGCGGAACAACGCCGGCGCGGCGTTGCAATTGAAACCGTGGCCGCTATAGTCCGCGCGAATTTGACCGAAACCGACCCGAACGCTGCCGCGTCGCGCCGGTTTGCCTCCATTTCACAAGGATTTCCGGATGCTGATTACCCCTGCCTTCGCTCAGGCCGCCGGCGCGGCTGGCGACACCAACAGCATGTTGATGTCGCTGCTGCCGTTCGCGCTGATCTTCGTCATCATGTACTTCCTGATCCTGCGCCCGCAGCAGCGCAAGGTGAAGGAGCACAGCGATCTGGTGAAGAACATCCGCCGCGGCGATACCGTCGTCACCAACGGCGGTCTTGTCGGCAAGGTCACCAAGGTGGTGGACGACGAGCAGATCGAGGTCGAGGTCGCCGACGGCGTGCGCATCCGCCAGATGCGCACCATGATCTCCGGCGTGCGCACCAAGGGCGAGCCCGCCAAGGACAAGGGCGACACCAAGGATACGGCCTCCGCGAGTTGATCGCGGTGCGCCCGGGTCCGATCCGACTGCGTTGAATCGGCCCCGCCGCACAGCTTTGTGTTTGAGCGTGATCGCTTCCGAGAACCGGTTTCCACTTTTCGGGATCATGCCCTGGAGCGTTTTCGAGCGAAGTGGATACCGGTTCGCGTAAAGAAAATGCGTCAAAACAAGAATCTAGAGTCCCGTTCCGATTTCATCGGAACGAAAATGGCTCTAGAAGGCCATACCGGAACGTCTGACGGATCAATTCGATGTTGTATTTCACGCGGTGGAAGGCTTTGGCGATCATTGCCGCGGCGCTCCTGGTGTGCCTGTGCGCCGTCCCCAATTTCTTCCCCGAAGCGACCGTCAAGACCTGGCCGAAATGGGCGCAGCGCCATCTGGTGCTGGGCCTCGACTTGCAGGGCGGCTCGCACATCCTGCTCGAGGTCGATGCGAAGTCCGTCAAGAAGGACAAGCTCGATCAGGTCCGCGACGATACCCGTCGCGTGCTGCGCGAAGCGCGCATCGGCTACACCGGCCTCGCGATCCGCGGCGACGCGGTCGAAGTGCGCGTCAAGGAGCCCGACGTCGAGCGTGCGCTCGCCAAGCTGAAGGAACTGTCGCAGCCGCTCGGCGGCATTCTCGGCTCCACCGGCGCGCGCAGCGTCGATGTCAGCGACGCCGGCGGCGGTCTGATCCGCATGAGCGTGCCGCAGGCGGCGATTTCCGACCGCATCCGCCAGTCGGTCGATCAATCGATCCAGATCGTCGAGCGCCGCGTCAACGAACTCGGCACCGTCGAGCCACTGATTCAACGTCAGGGCCTGGACCGCATTCTGGTGCAGGTGCCCGGCCTGCAGGATCCGACGCGGCTGAAGGAAATTCTCGGCAAGACCGCGAAGATGGACTTCCGCATGGTCGATCCGACGGTGTCGCCGGAGCAGGCCGCGCAGGGCCGCGCGCCGCCGGATGACGAAGTGTTGATGAGCGCGCAGGAGCCGAAGGTTCCCTACGTCATCAAGAAGGAAGTGCTGGTGTCGGGCGCCGACCTGACGGACGCGCAGCCGGGCTTTGACCAGCGCACCGGCGAACCCATCGTCACTTTCAAGTTCAACACCAGCGGCGCGCGCAAGTTCGCCGACGCGACGTTGAAGAATGTCGGCACGCCGTTCGCCATCATTCTCGACAACGAGGTGATCTCGGCGCCCGTCATCCGTGAGCCGATCACCGGCGGCTCTGGCCAGATTTCCGGCGGCTTCACCGTGCAGCAGGCCAACGACCTCGCGATCCTGCTACGCGCCGGCGCGCTGCCGGCGCCGCTGACGATCATCGAGGAGCGCACCGTCGGTCCGGGTCTCGGACAGGACTCCATCGAGAAGGGCGAACTTGCCGCCTATGTCGGCTCGGTGATGGTCATCGTCTTCATGCTCTTGACCTATCGGCTGTTCGGCGTGTTCGCCAACATCGCGGTGGCGGTCAACGTCGCGATGATCTTCGGCGTGCTGTCGCTGCTCAACGCCACGCTCACCTTGCCCGGCATCGCCGGCATTGTGTTGACGGTGGGCATCGCGGTCGACTCCAACGTGCTGATCTACGAACGCATTCGTGAAGAACTGCGCGCCGGGCGAAACGCGATCCAGGCCATCGACGCCGGCTTCAAGCGGGCCTTAGCGACCATTCTCGACTCCAACATCACCACCTTCATCGCCGCCGCCGTGCTGTTCTACATCGGCACCGGCCCGGTGCGCGGCTTCGCCGTGACGCTCGGCATCGGCATCATCACCACGGTCTTCACCGCCTTCGAAGTGACGCGCCTGATCGTCGCCGCCTGGGTGCGCTGGAAGCGACCGCAGAACGTGCCGATTTGAGAGAACGGAGCCGGCTGTGACACATACGATCCTGCTCGCCCTCGCGGCTCTCGTTGTGGTGCTGACTATCGCCAGCATCATGGGTTGGCTGCCGTCGCTCCGCATCGTGCCGGACGACACCCATTTCGACTTCACCCAGTTTCGCCGCATCAGCTTTCCGATCTCGGCGGTGCTGTCGATCGTCGCGATTACGCTGTTCTTCACCCATGGCCTGAACTTCGGCATCGACTTCAAGGGCGGCACCCTGATGGAGGTGCAGACCAAGAGCGGCCCGGCGGATATCGCGGCGATGCGCAAGACGCTCGGCAGCCTTAACCTCGGCGAGGTGCAATTGCAGCAGTTCGGCTCGCCGAACAACGTGCTGATCCGCGTGGCCGAACAGCCCGGCGGCGACGAGGCGCAACAGGCCGCTGTGCAGAAGGTGCGCGGCGCGCTCGGCAGCAACGTCGAATATCGTCGCGTCGAGGTGGTCGGCCCGCGCGTCTCCGGCGAACTCCTGGCTTACGGTATGCTCGGCCTGATCCTGGCCATCGTCGGCATCCTGATCTATCTCTGGTTCCGCTTCGAGTGGCAGTTCGCGCTCGGCGCCATGGTGGCCAACGTTCACGATATCGTGCTGACCATCGGCTTCATGTCGATCTCGCAGGTGGATTTCGACCTCACCAGCATCGCGGCGCTGCTGACCATTCTCGGCTATTCGCTCAACGACACCGTGGTCATCTACGATCGTATTCGCGAGTTGCTGCGGCGCTACAAGAAGATGCCGATGCCGCAACTTCTCAACGAGTCGATCAACCAGACGCTGTCGCGCTCCATCATCACGCACTTGACCGTGACGCTGGCGTTGCTGGCGCTGCTCCTGTTCGGCGGCAACGCCATCCACAGCTTCACCGCGGTGATGATGTTCGGCGTGGTGCTGGTCGGCACCTATACGTCGATCTTCATCGCGGCGCCGATCCTGATCTATCTCGGCGTCGGCAGCCATCGCGAGGACGCCGCGCCGGCAAAGGCAGCGAAGAAGCCGGCCGACGCCGAGAAGGTTGCGAAGGCCGACACCACCGCCAAGGCGTAAGCGTGGCCTCCGGCGACGCACCGCATCTGCCGCGCTCGGCGCCGATCGAGGCCTATGGCAACGGCGGCTTCCGCTTCGACGAGATGTCGCATCGGGGCTCGCTGCTGTGCCTGCCGGATTCGATGTGGGCCTGGCCGGTGACGACGCCGCAACAGATCGACCGCTATTCGCTTGAACGCGTGTTCGAGCAGGCCAACGCCATCGATACGTTGCTGATCGGCACCGGCACCGACGTCTGGCTGCCGTCGGGCGAGCTGCGCGAGGCGCTGCGGCGGCTGCATGTCGGGATCGACGCGATGCAGACCGGACCCGCGATCCGCACCTACAACATCATGCTGGGCGAGCGGCGGCGCGTCGCGGCGGCGCTGATCGCAGTGCCGTAGGGGTGCGCCATGAGCATCGTGTCATGAGTGTCATGTCATGAGCGCGCCGCAAAACGATGCGGCCGGGTTCTGCGCCGGCGTGGTGCGGGAGTTCGATTTCACCCATTATGCCGCGACATTGTTCGTCACCCCCGAGCAGCGCCGCGCGCTGCTGGCGCTGTATGCGTTCAACGTCGAGATCGCGCGCGTGCACGAGCACATCCGCCAGCCGATGGCCGGCGAAATCCGCCTGCAATGGTGGACCGACATGCTGGCCGGGCAGGGGCATGGCTATGTCGAAGGCAGCCCCGTCGCCTCGGAATTGATGCGCGCCGTCGAAGCGTATGCCTTGCCGGTGGAGCGCCTGACGCGCCTGATCGAGGCGCATCAGTTCGATCTCTACAACGATCCGATGCCGGATGGCGACGCGCTCGACGCCTATGCGCTGGAGACGTCGGGCGCGTTGTTCGATCTCGCCGCGCGGATCGCGGGCGCACCGCCGGACATGCTCAGCGAGGTGACACGGCAGGCCGGCATTGCGGAAACCTATCTGCATGTGCTGACGCGATTGCCGTTCGACGCCTCGCGACAGCAGCTCTATCTGCCGCGCGATCTGCTCGCGGCGCAGGGAAGCAGCGCCGACGAGGTGTTTGCCGGCAAGATCACTCCGGCGCTGCGCGCGGCGATGGATGAGTTCGCGGGCCTCGCGCTGTCGCACTTCAAGCTGATGTATGCGCCGCTGATGGCGTTGCCGCCGGCCGCGCGGCGGGTGTTCCTGCCGATGGCGGTGGCGCGTCGCACCCTGGAGCGGGCACGGCAACCGGATTTCGATCCCTACACACCGCAACCTGACTCGCGGCTGCGCATTCTCTGGACCCTGTGGCGCGCGTCACGCTCGCGCGATTTCCGCGGGTAGGGGCGAACGTACAAACCGACAACAATCTCGGGAGTCGTCCCCGCGAAGGCGGGGATCCAGACGCTGCAGCGACTCGGCCCCATCGCCGGGGCCGGTGCATTGCGCGATAACTGATGCCAGGGATTCTGGGTCCCCGCCTTCGCGGGGACGACGTTTCTTGTGTTGAAAGTCGGATCGCAAAAGAAATTCCGATCGGGCTTTCAGGGCCGCGCGGTCACGACGCCGCGACCGCCGCGTCAGTCCTCGGCTTCAGGATCGCGTAGTTACCGTTGGCCTGCGCCACCAGCGTATCGCCGACATAGAGACGGGAATCGAGGTTGGCGATGGTGCGGCCGCGATTGAGCACGGTGGTCTCGCAGCGGACGACGCCGGAGGGCACCGCGCGGAAATAACTCATCTTGATCTCGATGGTGGCGCAGGTTTCGCCCTTGGCCAGCGTCGGATAGAGCGCCACGCCCATGCCGGTGTCGGCGAGGGCGTAAAGCACCGCGCCATGGGTGATCAGATGCGGATTATGATGGATGTCCGGCACGATTTCGACCGAACAGACGCTGCGTCCCGCCGACTGCTCGTCGACGCGCAGCTTGATCGCGTCGCCGAATGGATGACGCGGAGGGATTTTAGCCGGATGCGTCAACTGTAGGCCTCCGCGTGGAGTCGATGTAGGCCCCTCCGTCATTGCGAGGAGCAAAGCGGCGAAGCAATCCAGACTCTCGAAACAGCTGGATTGCTTCGCTTTGCTCGCAATGACAAAAGCCGCTGCGTTTCGGCTTACACCGCGTCCCAGCTGAAGATGTCGGCGGAGCGGTCGAGCTTGTAGAACGACGACTTCAGCGCCGGCATTCCGTGCTCGGCGATGGTCTGCGGCGTCCAGCCTTCGCCGCGATGGATCGAACGGATCGGCCGCGACTGACCCATCAGGAAGATCTCGTTCATGCGCACTGCGAAGATCTGGCCGGTGACGTCCTTGGCGGCGTCACCGAGCAGGTACACCGCGAGCGCCGCGATCTTCTCCGGGCCCATCTGCTGCATCCGCGCGACGCGCGCCTTCTCGGCTTCGGTTTCGGTCGGGATCGTTCCGATCAGGCGGCTCCAGGCGAACGGCGAAATGCAGTTCGAACGGACGTGGAAGCGGCTCATGTCGAGCGCGATGGACTTCGACAGGCCGACGATGCCGAGCTTGGCGGCGGCATAGTTGGCCTGGCCGAAGTTGCCGATCAGGCCCGAGGTCGAGGTGAAGTGCACGAACGAACCGCTCTCCTGTTCCTTGAACAGGCGAGCGGCTGCGTGCGAGACGTAGAACGAGCCCATCAGGTGAACCTTGATGACCTGCTCGAACGCATCGACGCTCATGCGATGGAAGATCGCATCGCGCAGGATGCCGGCGTTGTTCACCACGCCGTCGAGCTTGCCGTAGGTGTCGGTCGCGGTCTTGACGATGTTGGCGGCGGCGAGCGCCTCCGCGACGCTGTCGAAGTTTGCGACGGCGGTGCCGCCGGCCTTGCGGATTTCCTCGACCACTTCCTCGGCAGGGGCGGCGTCGGTGCCGGAACCGTCGGCGGCGACGCCGGGATCGTTGACCACGACCTTGGCGCCCTCGGCGGCCGCGAGCAGCGCGATGGCGCGGCCGATACCGCGGCCCGCGCCGGTGACGATGATGACCTTGCCGTCGAGTGATTTGGTATTTGCCATGATGCTCTCGTGTTAGCGGTTATTTCTCGTTGGTGAAAATGATGGTGCCGGATGCGGCGAACATGCCGCCGACGCCGTGGCAGACGGAAATCTTCGCGTCCTTGACCTGCGCCGGCGCGATGCCGCGCATCTGCCGCACGCTCTCCTGCAAGGCGTACATGCCGTACATGCCGGAGTGCATGTAGCTGAGGCCGCCGCCGTTGGTATTGAGCGGCAGCTTGCCGCCTGGGCGGGTGTTGCCGTCGGCGATGAATTTGCCGGTCTCCTCGTAGGGCATGAAGCCGAGATCGCCGAGGCCGTAGAGCGGCAGGTGCGCGAAGGCGTCGTAGATCATCAGATGATCGACATCCTTGTGCGCGATGCCTGCTTCCTTGAAGGCGGTCGGTCCCGCGACCTTGAAGGCACGCGAGGAATCGAACGTCTCCATCTGGCTGACCATCGGCGTTTCGACGCTCTCGCCGGTGCCGAGGATGTAGACCGGCTTTTGCGGAAAGTCCTTGGCGCGATCCGCCGAAGTGAGGATCAGCGCGCCGCCGCCGTCGGTGACGAGGCAGCACTGCAAGAGGCGGAACGGATAGGCGATCATCCGCGAGTTGAGCACGTCCTCGACCGTGATCGGGTCCTTCATCATCGCGCGCGGATTCTTCGCCGCCCATTCGCGCTGCGCCACCGCGACCGAGGCAATTTGTTCGTGGGTGATGCCGTAGGTCTTCATGAAGCGCAGCACGGGAATCGGAAACATGCTGGGCGGGCCATAGACGCCGAACGGCGCCTCGAACTGGCCTTGCAGGCTGTAGGCCGGGATCGAGCGCGGCGGCTTGCCGATCATCGACTTGCCGCTTTCGGCGTGGGTGATCAGCACGGTCTTGCACAGGCCGGCCTCGATGGCGGCGGCGGCGTGGCGCACATGCAGCATGAACGAACAGCCGCCGACCGAGGTGCCGTCCACCCATGTCGGCGTGATGCCGAGGTAATGCGCGATCTGCTGCGGCGTCTCGACGGCCGTTGCGATGCCGTCGATGTCCGACAGTTTCAATCCGGCGTCGGCGATGGCGTTGAGCGCCGCGTCGGCGTGCAACTGGATCTGCGACATGTCGGGAATGACGCCGAGCTTGGTGGTTTCCGCCGCGCCGACCACGGCGACTTGATTGCGTCGCATGAGTTTAAGCCTTTGCCGGAGCGAACAGGGGGAGGGTGATGGCGTCGTCGAGCTTTTCGAACGTCACCTCTAGCGGCATGTCGAGTACCAGCGCTTCCGGCGTCTGCGGACAATCGACGATGTTGGCCATCATGCGCGGGCCTTCCTCCAGCGTCACCACGGCGATGGCGTAGGGCGGCGTGAAGCCCGGCGCGGCGGGGCGATGATTGATGACGTAGCTGTAGAGCGTCGCCTTGCCGCTCGCCGGGAACACCGAAACCTTGCGCGAGGCGCAGGCCGGGCAGAACGGGCGCGGCGGGAAATAGACGTGGTCGCAAGCGTCGCAACGTTGCAGCCGCAGTTCGCCGGCCTTGGTGCCGTCCCAGAAGTGTTGTGTTTCCGGTGTGGGGATCGGGCGCGCGCGCGCGGCTTCGGCCATGTCTCGTTTCCTCTTTTGTCGCGGCGCGGTTCGCGTGAGCCCGCGCGTGGCAATCTTGATGCGCCATTTTTCCGGCCACCGTCAACGCTCCGACGACGATCGACGGGCAGATATGCCGTTGGCGTTGAGCCGTCCGCGAGACGGAATTGACGCGCGCTCACGCTGTCGCGCTCCGTGTACGCGAGGCGCGATCCCGCAAAAGATACCTTGCCAGCCGGTCTTGCATCGTGCAAACGCAAGACGATAGATTGTCGCAGCGATATTCTGCCGCGTGACCGTCTGTCGCAGAACAAGAACAATCCGGGAGGAGCGAGATGTTGAAAACAGCGATTGCAGCTTTGGGCTTGGGGGCCGCGCTGGGCATGGCCCTGGCGTCGCCGGTGCTGGCCGCCGACGCGCCGTCGGAAATCAAGCTCGGGACGCTGTATGCCTCCTCCGGCCGCTACGCATCGATCTCGATGCCGGTGCATGCCGGGTTGAAACTCTGGGTTGAACAGAAAAACGCCGAAGGCGGCGTTTACGTGAAGGCGTTCGACAAGAAGATTCCGATCAAGCTGATCGCCTATGACGACCAGAGCAATACGGCAACCGCTTCGACGCTCTACAATCAGCTCATCACCCAGGACAAGGTCGATCTGTTCGTTGCGGATTCCGGCTCGGTGCTCACCGCGCCGGCGGTGACCATCGCCCGCGACCACAAGATGTTCCTGTTCGACCAGACCGGAACCGGCGCGAGCTTCTTCTCCAAGGACAATCCCTATATCGCGCTGATGGCCGACCCGGTTTCCACCATCTGGCCGAAACCGATCGCCGACTTCCTCACCAAGGATGGCCCGGCGCTGGGCATCAAGCGCGTCGCGATCCTGTACTCGACCAACGAGTTCACCGGCACGCAGGCCAACGCCGTGCGCAAGTTCATCAAGGACGCCAAGTCGCCGATCGAGATCGTCTACGATCAGGGCGTGCCGACCGAGACCACGAACTACACGGTGATTCTCAACAATATCCGCGCGGCGAAGCCGGACGCGGTGATCCATCTCGGCTACGCGCCGAACGACATCGCTTTCCTGCGCAACATGCAGGACGTCGGCGCCAAGTTCAACATGGTGTTCTCCATCTATGCGGGCCTCGAAACCGAGCTTCTTGAGAAGAACGTCGGCGCCAAGGGCTTGCAGCACATCTTCACCTACGTGCCGCCGTCGGAGATGGCCTATCCGGTCAACTTCGGCATGAACATCGCCGACTATCGCAAGGCGTGGGACAAGAAGTATTCAGATGGCAAGGTCGAGTTCGGTTTCAACGCGGTGGCGGGCTACACCACGGCGCTGGTGATCGAGAAGACGCTGTCGGTTGCGAAGAGCCTCGACCAGATGGACCTGCGCAACGCGGTGTTCAGCCTTTCCGGCAAGCTCAAGACCCTCGACGGCACGTTCGCGCTCGACGAGATGGGCGGACAGATCGGCGAACTGACGCCGCTCGGCCAGCTCGAACTCAACGATCACGGCCACCTCAAGTTCGTCGCGATCTACCCGCACGAGGTCGCCACCGGCAAGCCGGTCTATCCGAAGCCGTGAGCGGTTTCATCTCCGAGGCTCGCTTCGTTCGCGCCTCGGAGCCCGACCGGAGATTCGCATTGTGCGCGGATTTGTAACACGAAAACCGTCGTCCCCGCGCAGGCGGGGACCCATACGCCGCAGCGGTTCAGTTCAATCAGCCGAGGCGAAGCTGTTCTACTCTAACCAATGCCAGGGGTTATGGGTCCCCGCCTGCGCGGGGACGACGTCGAGACTGTTGATCTTACGATCCACGTCTCGGACTTGACCGACGCAACGGAGACCTGATGCTGGCCTATCCGCTCATCGCCGGAGTTCTGTTCGGGCTGTATTTCAGCCTGGTCGGCATCGGGTTGAATCTGGTGTTCGGCGTCATGCGCATCGTCAATCTGGCGCATGGCGACTTCCTCATGCTGGGGGCCTTTGTCGCGTTCGGCGTGTTCTATCTGCTCGGGCTCGATCCGCTGCTGGCGGTGCCGCTGGCTTTCGTACTGTTCGTCATCGTCGGCATCGTGCTGTACGGCCTGCTGGTGCCGCGTCTTCAGCAGTCGCGCGATCCGGAAATGCTGTCGATCATCCTGTTCTTCGGTCTGTCGCAGGTGATCGAGGCGCTGGTGACCATCGCGTTCGGCACCAGCGAGCGCTCGATCCCGAGCCGCGAACTCGGCAGCCTGATGACCGCCGTGGCGAAAGCGTTCGGCGCCAAGCCGGAAGGCGGGCCGGTGGACATCCTCGGCCAGTCGTTCCCGGCGGCGTGGGTGATCGCGGCGGTGGTGAGCGTCATCGCCATCGGCCTTGTCTACGTCTATCTCTACCGCACCCGGCTCGGCACCCTGACGCGCGCGGTGATGTCGCGGCGCGATGAGGCCTTCGCCACCGGCATCAACGTCGATCGCGTTTGCGCCGCCGCGTTCGGCATCGGGCTGGGACTGGCCGCGATCGCCGGCGTGTTCGCGCCGTTCATGTTCGGCTCGGTGACGCCGGCCTTCGGCGGCGATGCGACGGTGACGGCCTTCGTCATCGTCGTGCTGGGCTCGCTGGGCAATCCGCTCGGCACCGCGCTTGGCGGTGTCGTTTACGGCATCTGCTACATGCTGGTGCAGACCTTTCTGTCGTCTTGGGCAGACCTGCTGCCGTATGTGCTGCTGATCCTGGTGCTGCTGCTGCGGCCGAGCGGTCTGCTGGGAAGGAAGGTGCGCGTTGCCTAATCTCGTGCGCCATTTGCTGCTGATCGTCGCGCCGCTGATCGCCGCATTCGCGATCCTGCCGGGCGTCTACGACAATCATCTGCTGCTGTTCAACTTCGTGATCTTCCTGATCCTCGCGCAGGGCGTGAACATCATCTACGGCTTCACCGGCTATCTGCCGTTCGGCTATGTCGGTTTCTTCGGCGCGGGGGCTTACGGCTTCGCCATCATGGTGATGCACCTGCAGGCGCCGGCGCCGCTGGCGGTGCTGGCCGCCGGCATCGTCGGCGTGCTGCTCGGCCTGCTGCTGACGCCGCTGTTGCGACTATCCGGCGCGTATTTCGCCATCGCCAATCTGGCGGCGGCGCTGGCGGTGCTGCACTTCGTCGCCAACCCGGCGCTGGAATCGATCACCAAGGGACCGTATGGCGTTGCGTTGAACGGCACCTTCAATCCGACGCTCGCCTATGCCGGCGCGGTGATCATCCTGGCGCTGACGCTGGGCTTCGTGGTGTACCTGCGCAATTCCAGTTTCGGCATGGCGTTGCAGGCGGTGCGCGAGGACGCCGTCAGCGCGGCGATGGCTGGCGTCAACGTCGTGAAGATGCGGGTGATCGCGTGGCTGGCGTCGGCGCTGGTGGCGGGGCTCGCCGGCGGCGTGTTCGCCTGGTACGTCTCGGTGTTCTATCCCGACAATGTGTTCAGCAGCGACTTCAGCATCTTCGCCATCGTCTTCGCGCTGTTCGGCGGCGTTGCGACCATCATGGGGCCGATCGTCGGCGTGATCATCCTTTATGGCATCTACAACCTGATCGGCTTCACCACGCCGCAATATTTTCAATTGATCTACGGCGTGCTGATCATGGCGCTGGTGCTATTCCTGCCGGCGGGTCTGGTGTCGCTGGCAACGCGGCGAGGCTGGAATGTCCCCTGAAGCCGCGCCCATTCTCACCGTCGACGGGTTGGTGAAACGCTTCGGCGGCTTCCACGCGCTGGACGGCTTGAGCTTCCACGTCTCGCCCGGCGAAATCCTCGGGCTGGTCGGTCCCAACGGCTCCGGCAAGACCACGGCGATCAACGTGATCTCCGGGCTCTACGCACCGGACGGCGGCGCGCTGACTTACGACGGCGCGTCGATCGGCGGTATGGCCTCGCACAGGATCGTGCATCGCGGCATCAATCGCACCTTCCAGATTCCGAAGCCGTTTCTCTCGCTCACCGTGCGTCAGAACGTCGAGGTGGCGCTGGCCTATGGCCGCGCCGAAGTCGCGCCGCCGCGGCTGACCGATCTGCTCGAGCAGTATCATCTCACCGAGCTTGCGGACCGCCCCGCCGCCGACCTCAACAGCTCGCAGCAGAAGATGCTCGATCTGGTGCGCGCGCTGGCGACGCGGCCGCGACTGTTGCTGCTCGACGAACTCGCCGCCGGTCTAAACCCGACCGAACTCGACTGGATCGCCGGCCATATCAAGGCGCTGGCGCAATCCGGCCTCGCCATCATCGTGGTCGAGCACCTGATGGGCTTCATCGAGCAGATCACCGACCGCGTGATCGTGATGAATGCCGGCAAGGATATTTTCGAAGGTCCGCTGGCGGTCGCCGTGAAGGTGCCGCAGGTGATCGAGGTGTTTCTCGGAGGCGACCATGGCGCCTGATATGGCATCGTTGCTGGACGCAAAAGGCGTCGATGCCGGCTACGGCACCATGCAGGTGCTGTGGGGTGTCGATCTCGACGTGCGGCCGGGCGAAACCGTGCTGCTGCTCGGCGCCAACGGCGCGGGCAAGACCACATTCCTCAAGACGCTGGTCGGCCTGATCGAGGCGCGACACGGCCACATCGCACTGTCCGGACAGGACGTGACGCGGATGCGCTCCAGCGATCGGATGCGGCTCGGCATGACCTACATGTCGGAGCTGGCGGTGTTTCCCGATCTGTCGATCGAGGAAAACCTGAAAGTCGGCGCGCAGGCGCTTGGTCACGCCAATCCCGGCGCGCGCACCGAAGAACTCTACGGCCTGTTTCCGGTGCTGCGCGAAAAGCGCCGCAACGCGGCCTCCACGCTGTCGGGCGGTCAGCGCAAGATGCTTGGCATTGCCAAGGCGCTCGCGGCGGAGCCGAAGCTGCTGGTGATGGACGAGCCTTCCGCCGGACTGTCGCCGTTGCTGGTGAAGGAGGTCATTCAGGTGCTGGGCCGTCTGCAAAAGCAGGGGCTGGCATTGCTGATCGCCGAGCAGAACATCGGCTTCCTCGAAGTCGCGACGCGGGTGTTCGTGCTGGAAGGCGGCCGCATCCGCTTTTCCGGTTCCGTCGCCGAGATGAGCGACAACGAAGCCTTGCGCCGGGCCTATTTCGGTTTGAAGTAGTTTCCGCTAAGACCGAACCCAAGACTAATAACAAGACCAACAAGAACGGGTGCGGCGATGGGCGGCGGCAACGATCTCACGGCATTGACGGTTGCGGACCTGGCGGGGTTATTGGCGCGCCGCGACGTGTCGTCCGTCGAACTCACCGATGCGTGTCTGGCGCGGATCGCGCGGCACAACGAGGCGCTGCACGCCTTTATTGCGGTCTATGCCGAGGAAGCGCGCGCGGCCGCGAAGGCCGCCGATCTCGCGCGGGGCGCCGGTTACGCGCTGGGGCCGTTGCACGGCATTCCTTATGGTCTGAAAGACCTCGTCGATCTCGAAGGCAAGGTCACCACCGGCGGCTCCAAGGTCTGGGAGAAGCGGGTGTCGCCCTCGACCGGCACGCTGGCGCGGACGCTTGCCGCCAACGGCATGGTCGTTGCGGGCAAGACGCATACGGTAGAGTTCGCGTTCGGCGCGTGGGGCACCAACCAGCACATGGGCGCGCCGCGCAATCCGTGGGATTTGCGCGAGGCGCGGACGCCGGGCGGATCGTCGAGCGGTTCCGGCGTCGCGGTGGCGGCGCGGCTGGTGCCGTGGGCGGTCGGCACCGACACCGGCGGCTCGGTGCGGATTCCCTCGGCGCTGTGCGGCATCACCGGATTGAAGACGACCGTGGGACAGGTGCCGACCGACGGCATCCTGCCGCTCTCGACCACGCTCGACACGCCGGGCCCGCTGGCGCGCAGCGCCCACGATGCCGCGATCCTGTTCGCGGCGATGCGCGGCGGCGACGCGCGCGCCATCGATACCGTTCTCAACGGCCCGCCGCCGCGGGGCGTCAAGGGCCTGCGGCTGGCGCGGATGCCCGACAACGAACGCGACGTCTGCGAACCGGCGGTGTTGTCCGCTTACGACGCATCGCTGGCGCAATTGGCCGACATGGGCGCGGAGATCGTCGATGTCGTGCTGCCGTTCCGCATCAGGGATTTCGGCGCGCTGACCGGCCGCCTGATCGCGGCGGAAGGCTACTCGTTCCTGAAAGAGATCATCGACGATGGCGCCGCGCCGGTGGACGAAGCCGTGCGTACACGTTTTGCAGTCGCACGCACGATGACGGTGACCGACTATCTGCGCTTGCTGCGCGAGCGCGAGGCGATGAGTGCCGCCGCCGATACCGCGCTCGCCGATGTCGATGCGCTGTTGACGCCGACGACGCCGATGACGGCGCATCCCACCGCCACCGCCGAACAGCAAAATGTCGTGCCGTCGCATTTCACGCGTATGGCCAATTTCCTCGGCCGTTGCGCGCTGGCGGTGCCGAACGGCTTTTCGCCGGCAGGCCTGCCGACCTCGCTGCATATCGTCTGCGCCGCCAACGCCGAGGCGATGGCGCTGCGCATCGGCCGTGCCTATCAGACCGTGACCGACTGGCACCGCCGCGCGCCGTCGCTCGACGGCATCGCCTAGGAGAACCCGATGCGAACCATCAGGATCGGCTCCGGCGCCGGCTATTCCGGCGACCGCATCGAGCCCGCCGTCGAACTCGCGGAGAAGGGCGATATCCAGTATCTGGTGTTCGAATGTCTCGGCGAGCGCACCGTGGCGCTGGCGCAGCGCGCGCGGCTGAAGAATCCCGACGACGGTTTCGACCCGCTGCTGGAAGCGCGGATGCGCGCGGTGCTGCCGGCCTGCGCAAAGAACGGCATCAGGATCGTCACCAACATGGGCGCGGCCAATCCGTGGGCTGCGGCGCGAAAGACCGCGCAGATCGCGGCGTCGCTCGGGCTGTCGCGCCTGAAGATCGCGGCGATTGTCGGTGACGATGTGCTGGACGCCTGCAAGGAATATGAAAAGGATCGCGACCTCCCGCTGATCGAGATCGACGGTACTTTGAAGACGCTCGGCAACCGCATTGTCTCCGCCAATGCCTATCTCGGTGCGGAGCCGATGGCGGCGGCGCTGAAGGCCGGCGCGGATATCGTCATCACCGGCCGCGCCTCCGATCCGGCGCTGTTCCTCGCGCCGATGATCGATGCATTCGGCTGGGCCATGGACGACTGGAATTTGATGGGGCGGGGCACCGTCGCCGGGCATCTGCTGGAATGCGCCGGGCAGGTGACCGGCGGCTATTTCGCCGATCCCGGTTTCAAGGATGTCGCGGGGCTGGCGCGGCTCGGTTTCCCGATCGGCGAAGTCAGCGAGGACGGCAGCCTCGTCATCACCAAGGTCGCGGGCTCCGGCGGTGAAGTCTCAGTGCGCACCTGCAAGGAGCAGTTGCTCTACGAAGTGCACGATCCGGCGCGCTACATGCAACCCGATGTGGTTGCCGATTTCTCGCATGTCACGGTCGAGGAGATCGGCCCGGACCGCGTGCGCGTCTCCGGCGGGCGAGGCACGCCGCGCCCCGACACGCTGAAAATCTCGGTCGGTTATGTCGACGGCTACATCGGCGAGGGGCAGATGTCCTATGCCGGCCCCGGCGCGGAAGCCCGCGCGGGGCTGGCGCTGGAGATCGTGCGCGAGCGGTTGAACCTCACAGGCGTCGAGGCCAGCGAATGGCGGTTCGATCTGATCGGCATCGACGCGTTGCATGGCGAACGCCGCTCGCAGGGCGGCGCGCCTTACGAGGTGCGCATCCGCGTCGCCGGTCGCACCGATACGCTTTCGGAAGCGGTGCGGATCGGCGACGAGGTCGAGACGCTTTACACCAACGGCCCGGCCGGTGGCGGCGGCGCGTTCAGGTCGGCGCGCGATATCGTTGCGGTGGCCTCGGTGCTGCTGCCGCGCGATCTGGCCGCGCCGCAAGTGCGTTTTGTGGAGGCGTGAATGGCCAAGCTGCGCGACATTGCCCATTCCCGCACCGGCGACAAGGGCAACATTTCCAATATCTCGGTGATTGCCTTCGACGCGAGGGATTATCCCTTGCTGTGCGAACAGGTGACGCCCGCGCGCGTCAAGGCGCATTTCGAAGGCATCGTGTTCGGGGAGGTGGTACGCTACGAACTGCCGAACCTCGCCGCGCTGAATTTCGTGCTGGATCAGGCGCTGGGCGGCGGTGTGACGCGGTCGCTGGCGCTCGATGCGCATGGCAAATCGCTCAGTTCTGCGCTACTCGATCTGGAAATCGAACTGCCGCCGGACCATGATCGCGGCGCCACATAGATAATTTTCTCCTCCAGCGAGTTTGCATGATGTTGAACGCTCCGACCCTCGATTCCCTTGCCGCCGATCTCGAAGCCGGGCGCACCACCGCCCGCGCACTGGTGGAGGAATGCCTCGCCAAAATCGCGGACAAGGACGGCGAGGGCGCGCGAACCTTCATGCATGTCGACGCCGAGGGTGCGAAGGCCGCCGCCGACGCCATGGACGCCTTGCGCAAGGCCAATGCCGCGCCGTCGCGCTTCGCCGGCATTCCGATCTCGATCAAGGACCTGTTCGACATTAAAGGCCAGCAGACCCGCGCCGGCTCCAGGGCGCTCGACGATGCGCCGCCCGCCGCCGCCGACGCGACGGTGGTGGCGCGGCTGCGCCGCGCCGGCTTCGTGCTGATCGGCCGCAGCAACATGGTGGAGTTCGCCTATTCCGGCCTCGGCCTCAATCCGCACTACGGCACGCCGAAAAGCCCGTGGCGGCGCGACGTCGGCCATGTGCCCGGCGGTTCGTCGTCGGGTGCGGCCGTGTCGGTGGCGGACGGCATGGCGCATGGCGCGCTCGGCACCGATACCGGCGGCTCGTGCCGCATTCCGGCGGCCTATTGCGGCATCGTCGGCTATAAGCCGACCGCGCGACGGATTCCCCTCGATGGCGGCGTGCCGTTGTCGTTTACGCTCGATGGTTACGGGCCGTTGGCGCGCAGCGTTGCCTGTTGCGTGACGCTCGATGCGGTTCACGCCGACGAGCCGATCAAGCCGGTCGTGCCGCGTCCGATCAAGGGAATGCGGCTCGCGATCCCGACAACGGTGGCGTTCGACGAGATCGAGGACGCGGTGGCGCAGGCCTTCGAGCGCGCGGTGGCGAAGCTCGCGCAGCAGGGCGCGGTGATCGAGCGTATCGCGGTGCCGGAATTCGCCGAGGTTGCGGTGCTCAACGCCAAGGGCGGTTTCTCGTCGGCGGAAGCCTGGGCCTGGCATCGCGCGTTGATCGCGCGGCGCGGCGCTGACTACGATCCGCGCGTCATCGTCCGCATCCGTCGCGGCGAGGGCCAGAGCGCGGCGGATTATGTGGATCTGCTGAAGCATCGCCGCGCCATGATCGACGGTTTCGACGCGCGCGTCGCGCCATACGACGCGCTGCTGATGCCGACGGTTGCGATCACGCCGCCGCGGATCGCAGATCTCGAGAAAGACGACGACGCCTACGCGAAAGCCAACGTGCTGTCGCTGCGCAACTGCACGCTGATCAACACCATCGACGGTTGCGGCATTTCTCTGCCGATTCACCGCGAGGGTGAGGCGCCGGTCGGGCTGATGCTGGCGGCTTCCGGTGGCGCGGACCGCCGTATCTTCGAACTCGCCGCCGGCATCGAAACCGCCGCGCGCGGCTGACGGGAAACGGGTGGCTGCGGCGCGGCCCGGTGCGCATATCGTCTGGTGTCTGTTCTGGAGACCGTGACATGCCAAGTGCCCGCGCCGCCCGCCCGATCGATCCGCCGCCTGCGGTCGGGACAATCGACTGGCAACGCGTCAGTGACGATCTCGACGCGCGCGGCTGCGCGGTGATCGAGAAACTGCTGACGCCACAGCAATGCGGCGATCTCGCCGCGCTTTATCCCGATGACGCACGCTTCCGCAGCCGCGTGGTGATGGCGCGGCATGGCTTCGGGCGTGGCGAATACAAGTATTTCAGCTATCCGCTGCCGGAGCCGATCGCACATCTGCGTCCGGCGCTTTACGCGCCGCTGTCGCGGATCGCCAATCGCTGGAATGCGACCATGGGCATCGACGTGCGCTATCCGGCGACGCATGACGAATTTCTTGCGCGCTGCCATGACGCGGGGCAGACCCGACCGACGCCGTTGCTGCTGCAATACGTCGCCGACGACTACAACTGCCTGCATCAGGATCTCTACGGCGAGCACGTGTTTCCGTTGCAGGTCGCGGTGCTCTTGTCGGAGCCGGGGCGCGATTTCACCGGCGGCGAGTTCGTGCTCACCGAGCAGCGGCCGCGAATGCAGTCGCGCGCCGAGGTGGTGCCGTTGACGCAGGGCGACGCTGTGGTGTTCGCCGTGCATCATCGGCCGGTGCAGGGCACGCGCGGCGCGTATCGCGTCAATCTGCGGCATGGCGTGAGCCGGTTGCGGTCCGGCCGCCGTCATACCGTCGGAATCATTTTCCACGATGCGACGTGAGGAACCTGGAGACGTAAGAACGTGACCGGCGATTTGTTCGCAAGCGTGACCGAGGCACAGCCGTCGCGCGAGACGATGGCGGACGGCGCGGTGCTGCTGCGCGGCTTCGCGCTGGCGCGACAGGATAAGCTGCTGGTGGCTCTGCGCGAGGTGATCGCCGCCGCACCGTTCCGCCACATGGTGACGCCGGGCGGTTTCACCATGTCGGTGGCGATGACCAATTGCGGCAAGGTCGGGTGGGTGACGGATCGGCGCGGTTATCGTTATGACGCCGTCGATCCGGACAGCGGTCAACCGTGGCCGGCGATGCCGCAAGTGTTGCTGCAACTGGCGCGCGACGCTGCGGAGCAGGGCGGTTTCGAGGAGTTCGCCCCGGATGCCTGCCTGATCAACCGCTACGTGCCGGGCGCGAAGATGTCGCTGCATCAGGACAAGGACGAGACGGATTTTTCCGCGCCCATCGTCTCGGTATCGCTGGGACTGCCGGCGACGTTTCTGTTCGGCGGCCTGAAGCGTAGCGACAAGGCGCAACGCTATCGCCTGACCCATGGCGATGTCGTGGTGTGGGGCGGGCCGTCGCGCCTGTTCTATCATGGCGTCGCGCCGCTGCCGGAGGGCGAGCATCCGGTGCTCGGTCGCCAGCGCATCAACCTGACCTTCCGCAAGACGCTCTGAAACAGGCGTGCTCAAATCGGCGCTCCGCCGCATCGGCCGCGTTTCAAATCGGTTTTTTTGGTCTATGTTCCCGCGCGGGGGCATTGATGACCGAACTTGCGCGCACAGACGACGTGGAGCAGCCGGACGACCTGGAGACGGAGGGTGCCGGCCGTTTCGGCGTCTATCTTGCGTTTCTCCAACTGGTCTTCACACTGGGCTGGACAGTCTATGCCATCTATCTGCCGAAGCTCGCGGCGGAGGTCGGTATCGCGCCGGCCACGGTCATTTTCATTCTGATGCTGGATCAGGCGATCTTCACGATCACCGACACGGCGATGGGGGTCATGGCTGACCGCGTCGCAGCGGTCGTCGGCCGCGTCGGCGTTTTCGTTGGCGTGGTGACTGTGCTTTCCTGCGCGGCGTTCGTCGCGATGCCGTTTGTCGCGCGCGCGGGACCCGGTGCGCAGGCGATGTTCATCGGCCTGCTCGTGATCTGGGCGATCACCTCGTCGGCGCTGCGCGCGCCGCCGTTGAGCCTGCTCGGTAAATATGGCGCGCGGCCGGCCCTGCCGTTTCTGTCGGCGCTGGCGATGCTGGGTTACGGCCTCGCCGGCGCGGTGTCGCCCTATCTCGGAACGGCGCTGCGCGGCCACGATGCGCGCCTGCCGTTCGTGATTTCCAGCGTCGTCCTGCTGGTGACGGCGCTCGCTCTGTCGAAGGCCGAGCGTGTATTCGCGCAACGGCCCGCCGCCGTGAAACGCGCCACGACACAGCGGCCGATCGGGCGGGTGCCGCTGCTCTTCGTTGCCGCGATGGTGATCCTCGCCCTCGGCTATCAACTGCACTTCAGCCTCAACAGTGCGTCGCTGTTCCGCCGCTTTGCCGCTCCCGCCGATCTTCAATGGCTGATGCCGGTGTTCTGGATCGGCTTCAACATCGCGATGTTTCCCGCCAGCGTCGTCACCCGGCGTAGCGGTGGATTGATCGTGATGGGCGTCGCCGGGGTGCTTGGCGCGGCTGCCGTTTTCGGCGCCGAGATGGCCCCAAGTCTGAACGTGATGATCGCGACCCAGTTCATTGCCGGTGCGGCATGGGGCTGTATGCTGATGAGCGCGATGTCGTCGGCGCTGGCCGTCGGCGACAGCGGCGCCGAGGGCAAGGTCGTAGGCTTGGTGTTTTCGGCATTGGCGCTTGCGACATTCGCGCGAATGGCGGCGGTCGCGGGCGGTCTCCAGACATTGCCCGACTACGCGCCGCTGCTGCAATGGGCGCCGGTTGCGTGCTGGGCGGTCGCAGGCGTCGGATTGCTGGTGCTGGCGGCGTCGCGGATGCGGCAGGGCACCGGGGCCGCGCACATCGGCTGACCGTCAGGGCTTCTCCGGGTGAATGATCGTCCACGCATTTCGCTAGACGGTATAATCGTGGCGGCGAGACCGTGTCGTGGTCTGCGCATCGCTGCGCAGACATGCGTTTCCTTCGCTACTCAATGTCCGGATCGTTCACTAGACTTCACGCAATAACAAATCTGCGCGAGGACAAAAATGAAATCCGGGACTGGTATCGCTATCGCACTTTTGGCTTTGGGGTTGGTGACCCGGGTGTCGGCGGAGCCGATCACCAAGCCGCTGACGATCGCGGTGCTCAACGACAAGAGTTCGGTGTTCTCCGACGCCGGCGGCGTCGGCAGCGTGGCGGCGGCGCAACTCGCCATCGAGGATGTCGGCGGCAAGGTGCGCGGACAGCCGGTGGTGCTGCTGGCACCCGACCATCAGAACAAGACCGACATCGGCGTCAATCTGGCGCGCAACCTCTACGACCAGCAGGGCGTCAGCGCGATCTTCGATATCGGGAATTCCTCGATCTCGCTTGCGGTGCAGGATCTGGCCCGCGAGCGCGGCAAGATCGTCGTGCATGTCGGTTCCGCCACCGCCGACGTGTTCGGAAAGGCCTGCTCGCCGACCGGCGCGATGTGGCTCTACGATACTTATTCGCTGGCGCAGGGCGTCGCGAAGTCGATCGTGCGGCAGGGCGGCGACACCTGGTTCTTCATCACCGCGGACTATGCATTCGGCATCGCCATGCAGGCCGAAGTGTCGAAGGTGGTGACGGCGGCGGGCGGCAAGGTACTGGGCTCGGTGAAGCATCCGGTCGGCACCATGGACTTCTCGTCGTTCCTGCTGCAGGCGCAGGCTTCCGGCGCGAAGATCATCGCGCTCGCCAATGCATCGGGCGATACCGTGACCAACATCAAGCAGGCGCGAGAATTCCAGATCGGCGAAGGCAAGCAGAAGCTGGCGGTGCTGATCTATTATCTCACTTCGGTGCACTCGCTCGGGCCGGAGGCGATGCAGGGCGTGCAGTATCTCGCGGGCTACTATTGGGATCACAACGATGCCAGCCGCGCCTTCGCCAAGCGTTTCGCGGCCACGCACGGCGGCAAGATGCCGACCCACGCGCAGGCCGGCGTCTACAGCGCGGTGCTGCATTATCTGCGAGCGGTGGAAGCGGCCAACGACAACGACGGCCTTACCGTGATGCGCAAGATGAAGGCCACGCCAGTCAACGACTTCTTCGCGCCGGGTGCGCGCATTCGTGCCGATGGCCGGCTGATGAACGACATGTTGCTGGTCGAGGCCAAGGGTCCGAAGGAGGTCAAGAGCGAGTGGGACCTGTTGACGGTCAAGGGCACCATCAAGGCCGAAGACATCATGCGGCCGATCAGCGAAGGCGGCTGCACCCGTCTCGACCCGCCGCCGACCTGAGGCGACAAGTCTCGTCATTGCGAGGAGCTTAGCGACGAAGCAATCCAGATTTCTTGAGGAAGACTGGATTGCTCCGCTTCGTTCGCAATGACGACTCTTAAATCTATCGCGCGTTTACTCGTCCACCACGCCGTTGCGCAGGGTGCCGATGCCGTCGGCTTCCACCTCGATCATGTCACCGGGCTTGAGGTAGCGCGGCGGGTCGAAGCGCGCGCCGGCGCCGGTCGGTGTGCCGGTGATGATGACGTCGCCTGCGGCCAGCGTCGTGAATGTCGAGATGTAGTTGATCAGATAGCGGAAGCTGAAGATCATCCGGGAGGTGCGGTCGCTCTGCCGGATTTCGCCGTTGACGCGTGTGGTCAATGCGATGTCGGCGATCTGCGCTTCGTCGGTGAAGGGCACCAGCCACGGGCCGAGACTGCCGGTGGAATCGAAATTCTTGCCCTGCGTCACGTTGAACTTGGCATGGCGCACCCAGTCGCGGATCGTGCCCTCGTTACACAGCGTGATCGCGGCGATGTGGTCGAGAGCGTCGCGCTCGGCGATGTGGCGGCCGGGCTTGCCGATCACGATCGTCACTTCGCCTTCGTAGTCGAGCTGTGGCGAGGCTTTCGGCCGCACCAGCGGCGTGCCATGGCCGACGAAGGAGCGCGGCGTGCGCATGAACATGCTGGGATAGGGCGGCGCGTCCTTGCCGTCCTTGTACTCGGCGTTGCGGTCCGGATAATTCACGCCGATGCAGATGATCTTTTCCGGCGCCGGGATCGGCGGTTGCCAGGTGACGGCTTCAAGCGCGACGTCCGGCGCACGGCCGGCGGCATCGTCCGCGAGCTTCATCAGTTCGCCGTTCGCGATGACTTCGCGCAACGTCGGAAAACTCTGGCCGAAGCGCGCGGAGAGATCGACGATGCCGGCGTCGGTCACAGCGCCGTAACGCGCCGCGCCGTTAGTCGCGTTTTGGGCGGTGAAGGTGGCGAGGCGGGGACGGGTCACGACGGTCATCGCTCAATCCGCCACGATCACGTCGGCCTTGAACTTCGGCTCGCGCACCGCTTGCCCGACGAAGGGTGAACCTTCCTCGAACCACGAGCGCGGCGCGGGCGAACCCCACAGCGTCTGGCGCCGCGGATCGCGCAACGACCAGCGCAGCGGTTCGTGGTCGTGATCCATGGTGTTGTAGTCGCTGGTGTAGATCTCCAGCCGATGCCCGTCGGGATCGCGCACATAGAGAAAGAACGCGTTGGAGATGCCGTGGCGGCCGGGGCCGCGCTCCATATTGGTGAGGTAGCCGCAGGACGCCATCACGTCGCACAGATGCAGGATGTTCATCGCGGTCGGGACCCAGTAGGCGAAGTGGTGCAGGCGCGGGCCTTGGCCATTGGTGATGGCGAAGTCGTGTACGTTGCCCTTGCGATGCATCCAGGCGGCGGCGATGCGGCCGTTCGGGCCGTCCTCCTCGGCGTATTCGGTGAGGCGGAAGCCGAGCCGCGCGTAGAAGTCGACGGTGTCCTGCACTTCGGCCGCGAACACGTTGAAGTGGTCGAGGCGCTGCGGATGGCAGCCCTTGTAGAGTTCGTAGCGGCGCAAGAGATGCGGGCGCTTCTCCATAGTCGCGTAGAGCTCGATGCGGTAGCCGAACGGATCGGTGAACTGCAGCGTGCGGCCCTGGAACGGCACATCGGCGAAGGCGTGTTCGATCTTGTTGGCGGCCATGAAGGCGGCCGCCTTGTCGAGGTCCTTGTCGTTGCCGACCTTGAAGCCGAGCCGGTTACAGGCCGCGACCGACGCTCTCCGCAGCACCAGCGAGTGATGCTGATGCTCCTCGGAGCCGCGCAGATAGACCGCGTCAGCATCGGCGTCCTCGACGTGCAGTCCAATGATGGTCTCATAGAACTTGCGGCTGGCGTCGAGATCGGTGACGTCGAGCACGGCATGGCTCGAACGAAGGACGTTGAACGGCGGCTCGAAAATATGCTGCGGGACCGGCATGGCTGTGTCTCAATTGGTTATGGCGTTGACGCGAAGGGACGGCGAAACGGCAAGAGGCGCGGTTATCCTGTCTTCTCCTTCGCCAGATGCTGATGGATGTTGTTGCGCTTCCAGCTCATGTCCTTGTCGTTGATCTGCATATCGAACGACAATGCGAACGGCATCGCCGCGAACGCGGGTTCGAGGAATTGCGACAGCTGCTGGAAGATATGTTCGCCGGCGCGCTGCCGTGTCGGCAGGTCGCGGCCTTCGCCGAGCCGCAGCAGCATCGCGAGGAAGCCCATGTCGGTGCTGCCGTTGGCGATGGCGTAGTGCTCGCAGCGGATGGCGCGGACCCGGATGCCGCCGAGCGGGAAGATGCCGGTTTCGACGGCGGCCTTGCGCACCAGTTCGACGGCGGCGGCGATATCGATCCGGGGTTCGAGATTGGCCGAGTATTCCAGCGTGAAATGTGGCATGTCGCTATCTGTTCGCACGGCGATTGCGGGACATGGCAACCCGTAACGGGTGCCTCGATTGCTTGTCTTGAATGTTGCTTTGACTGTTGCCTTGGACGACGGCTCCGGAATATGATTAACATGTTAAATGAAATCTGGCAATCCGCCGATGCCGAAAACCGGGAAGATCGATCGGGCAGGCCATGGATCCATCGTACAGGAGGGCCGCGCCGATGCCGGTAAGCAAAGTCGCTCCGCGAAGCGGCACCCGCCCGCGCAAGGTGGCCGCGCCCGCCGGGCAAACGGCCAGCCCCGCGGCGCGCGAAATGCCGATGCGCGAATTCTCCCGTTCGCTGCCGATGGCGCTGCTGCGGGCGCGCGAAGCGGTGATGCGACATTTCCGCGTCTCGCTGCGCAAACACGGATTGACCGAGCAGCAGTGGCGCATCCTCCGCGCCCTCGGCGCGGTGGACGCCATCGAGGTCACCGAACTGGCGCGCTCCGCCTATCTGCTCGGCCCAAGCCTGTCGCGCATCCTGCGCGATCTCGAACAACGCGGACTGATCGAGCGACGCAGCGTGAAGACCGATTTGCGGCGCGGCCTGGTATCGATCAGCGCCGAGGGATTGCGTCTGATCGAAGCCGTCGCGCCGTCATCGGAGGAGATCTATGCCGAGATGACCCGGCGCTACGGCGCGGAGCGGCTTGCTGCGCTGCACGAGATGCTGAGCGCGCTGGAGGCCAGCCTTGCCGACATGCCGCTGCCCGGTAACGTCCTGCACGAGGAGGACGACGCATCCCTGTAGCCGCAAAAACGCATGACCGGCAAAAACGCTGTTCAGTGCAGGCTGTCAACGCCGGCATGCCGGAGTTTCGGCCGGTGACGAGCATGGACAGGCCGCCGCGTTTTCGCGCAAACTGCCAATCAACAAGATCAACAATGGGAGCTAACGCCGCGCCATGGTGACCGTGCAGGTTGAGAAGCTGATTGATTTCGTCGCCGATGTGTTCGCCCATGCCGGCTCATCCGGGGAGGAGGCCAGACGGATCGCGACCTACCTCACCACCGCCAACCTGACCGGCCACGACAGCCACGGCGTCATCCGCGTGCCGGTCTATGTGCGCTGGAAGGGCCTGGGTGCGGTGGTACCGGATCAGACCGTCGATCTGGTGGTGGATACGCCGTCGCTGGCGGTTGTGGACGGCAAGTTCGGCTACGGCCAGACCGTCGGTCCGCAAGCCGTGAAGATCGGCATCGAGAAGTGCAAGGCGAGCGGGCTGGCGGCAGTGGCGTTGCGCAACGCCGGCCACATCGGCCGTGTCGGCGACTGGGCCGAGATGGCGGCCGCGGAAGGCCTCGTCTCGATCCACTTCGTCAACGCGGCGGGCTCGATCCTGGTCGCGCCGTATGGCGGCGTCGAGCGGCGGCTCTCGACCGCGCCGTATTGCGTCGGCATTCCGCGACAGGGGCAGCGGCCGATCGTGCTCGATTTCGCCACGTCGATCGTCGCCGAGGGCAAGGTGTTGGTGGCGAGCCGCGGCGGTAAGAAACTGCCGACCGGCGCGCTGATCGATGCCGACGGCACGCTGAGCGAAGACCCCCATGTGCTTTACGGGCCCTATACGCAGGACGGCACCCGCGATCACTCGCAGGGCAAGGGCGCAATCCGCGCCTTCGGCGATCACAAGGGCTCGGGGCTGGCGCTGATCTGCGAACTGCTCGGCGGCGCGTTGACCGGCACCGGCGCCACCGCGCCGAACCGTCGCTTTGCGAACGGTATGCTGGCGATCTACATCGATCCCAAACGGATCGATCCCGCCAATTTCTTCGACGGCGAGATTTCCCGCTATGTCGATTATTTCAAGGACACCAAGCCGGCGAAGGGCAACGACGCCGTGTTGATCCCCGGCGATCCCGAAGCGCGGACGCGCGCCGAGCGCACCGAGAACGGCGTGCCGCTGCCGGACGACACCTGGGCGGCCATCGTCAACACCGCGCGCGAGGTCGGCGTCAGCGAGGCGGTGATCGCCAAGGCGACGGCGTCATAACGACAGCAAACTTTTCGGCGTTCCGCGCGCCGATCCGCCATTTCGAACACTCATCCCCATCATCGAGAGGACAAAGGGCACATGGCCAACAACGTCAAGAAACTCTGGGCTGAAGGCAAGGCCGTGGTGAACGGCTGGCTGGCGATCCCGTCGGGATTTTCCGCCGAGGTGATGGCGCAATGCGGATTCGACAGCGTCACCGTCGACATGCAGCACGGCGTGCAGGACTATCAGTCGATGGTGCAATGTTTTCAGGCGATGCAGGCGCATCCGGTGACGCCGATGGTGCGCGTGCCGTGGAACGAGCCCGGCATCATCGGCAAGGTGCTCGACGGCGGCGCCTACGGCGTGATCTGCCCGATGATCAACACCAGGCAGGAAGCTGAGAATTTCGTCTCCTACTGCAAGTATCCGCCACGCGGCACCCGCAGCAACGGACCGATCCGTGCGGGACTTTACGGCTCCTCCAGCGGCTATCAGACCACCGCCAACGAGGAGACGCTTTGCATTCCGATGATCGAGACGAAGACAGCCGTGAAGAACATGACGGCGATCCTCGACGTCGAAGGTATCGCCGGCGTGTATGTCGGTCCGTCCGATCTCGGGTTTTCCTATGGGCTGGTGCCGAAGCTCGACCGCGACGAACCGGAGATCCTGAAAATTTACGACAAGCTGATCAAGGAGTGCGGCAAGCGCGGCCTCTCGGCCGGCATCCATTGCAGCGGTCCGGCCGGCGCGCTGCGTGCCATCAACATGGGTTTCAAACTGGTGACCTTGCTCAACGACAGCGGCATCATGGCGACCGGCGCGCGGGCGTGGGTCACCGAAACCCGCAAGGGCGCCAAGGGCAAGGCTTGAGGGTCGTTCAAGGCGTCATTGCCCGGGCATGGCCGTTCGAAGAACGGCACCGCTTCGCTCGCCTACGGCCCGGCAATGCATTCTTCTTCGAAAAGATCGATGCGCGGATCAAGTCCGCGCATGACGGTATTGTCTGTCGTTACGGAACAGCGTTCTGCGCCGGCGTCAATTCTCGTTCTCGGGACGGCAATGGTGGGAAGGCCAGTGCGATGGCGGCGGCCCCGAGGCCGATGACGTACGAGCCGATGAACATCCAGTGATAGGCGCCGAAACTGTCGAACACCCAACCGCCGGCAATGGGGCCGAGCGCCATGCCGAGGCTCGACGTCATCGTCGCCGCGCCGAATACGGTGCCCATGACGCGCTGGCCGAAGTACTCGCGCGCCAGCACCGCGTAGAGCGGCATCACGCCGCCATACGTGGTGCCGAAGATCAGCGCCAGCGCATAGAACTGCGGCAGCGTGTTCACGCCCATATAGGCCGCGATCACCACGGCCTGCACGGCGAGGCCCGCGATCAGTACGGGTTTGACGCCGAAGCGATCCGCCAGCAGGCCGAGCAACACACGGCCGCCAAGTCCGGCCAATCCTTCGACGCTGTAGATGCTGACGGCCGCGAGCGGCGCGACACCGCAGGTCATCGCGTAGCTGACCATGTGAAAGATCGGTCCGGCGTGCGCGGCGCAGCACAGGAAGAACGTGGCGGCCAGCACCGCGAACTGCGGCGTGCGCAGCGCGGCTGAGGCCGAGAGGCCGTTGTATTCAGCCGACGTTGCGGTCGCGGCGTCGCCGGCCGGCGCATCCGGTGCGCGGCGCACCAGGAATGCCGCCGGGATCAAAAGTATCCATGCGACGATGCCTATGGTGGCCATGGCGGTGCGCCAGTCGTATGCGGTCAGCAGCCAGCCGGCGAACGGCGAGATCGTCATCGGCGCGACGCCCATGCCGGCCGACACCAGCGACACCGCGAGGCTGCGATGGGTGGTGAACCACGCCGTCGCGGTGGCGATCATCGGCGTGAAGAAAGCCCCGGCCGCGAGGCCGACGAGAATGCCGTAGACCAGCTGGAAGCCGATCACGCCGGTCATCCGGCTCGCCAGCACCAGCGCCAGCCCGAGCAAGATCGCCCCGGCAAGCACGACGGGGCGGCTGCCGTACCGATCGCTCAGCGTTCCCCAGCCGAAGCCGGCCGCGCCCATCACAAGGAAATTCAGCGTCATCGCGCTTGAAATGCCGGCGCGGCTCCAGCCGGTTGCGTCCGCCATCGGCTGGAGAAAAATCGCGAGCGAGAACATTGCGCCGATTCCGACGCACGTCATCAACGCGCCGACGGCGACGATAACCCAGCGATAGGATGAGGTGGTTCGCGGTTCCGGCATGAATGCCTCTTCAAAGCCCTGTGGTTCTGTTACGTCGTCTGTCACAAGGACGTGGACACGGCGGACGATCCGACACGCCTGTCCGATTTTTTTAACCGGAAATCCGCATGGCGTGAGGGGACAAGTCGATAGCCAAGGGGCGGGCATCGGCGCATGATGCGGCCTTGGCACGCGGTCGCGCGTCGCCCGCTTCAAGGAGATCCTGTCATGACCGCCGCGCCTGTCATTCGCCTGCATCCCGACGATAGCGTCCTGATCGCGCGGACCACGTTGCTGCCGGGTGTTGCCGTGACCGATAGCGTGACCACATCGGACCGCATTCCGGCCGGCCACAAGGTCGCGATCCGGCCGATTGCCGAAGGCGAGGCGATCCGCCGCTACGGCCAGATCATCGGTTTCGCGACGACGCCGATCGCTCCGGGCCAGCACATCCACACCCACAACTGCGGCATGGGCGATTTTTCCCGCGACTATGCCTATGGCGTCGATGCCGCGCCGACCGATTTCATCGCTCCGCCGGCGACGTTTCAGGGTATCCGCCGCGCCGACGGACGGGTGGCGACGCGCAACTACATCGGATTGCTCACCAGCGTGAATTGCAGCGCGCACGTCGCCGGGCTGGTCGCGGACGTATTCAAGCGCAATCCGTTCAGCGGTCACGATCCGCTGGCGGATTTTCCCAATGTCGACGGTGTGGTGGCGCTGACCCACAAGACTGGCTGCGGCATGACGCAGGACGAGCCGCTGGCGTTGCTGCGCCGGACGCTCGGCGGCTATGCGCGCCACGCCAACTTCGCCGCTGTGGTGGTGCTCGGGCTCGGTTGCGAGATCAACCAGATCGGTGGGCTGATGGCGGAGCAGAAACTCGCCGGGCGTTTGCGCGAGTTGCAGATTCAGGACATCGGCGGCACCCGCAAGACCACCGAGGCCGGCATCGCCTTCGTCAAGGAAGCCTTGCAGGACGCCAACCGCGTGAAGCGCGAAACCGTGCCGGCCAGCGAACTGACAGTGGCGCTGCAATGCGGCGGCTCCGACGGCTATTCCGGCATTTCGGCCAATCCTGCGCTGGGGGCGGCGAGCGATCTTCTGGTGCGCCACGGCGGCACCGTCATTCTTTCCGAGACGCCGGAGACGTACGGCGCCGAGCATCTCCTGACGCGCCGCGCGACAAGCCGCGAGGTCGGCGAGAAACTCGTGGGGCTGATGCGCTGGTGGGAAGACTACACCAGGCGCGAGGGCGCCGAGATGAACGCCAATCCCAGCCCCGGCAACAAGGCGGGCGGGCTCACTACCATTCTCGAAAAGTCGCTCGGCGCGATGGCGAAAGCGGGCAGCACCAACCTCGTCGACGTGGTGAACTATGCGGAGGCGGTGACGAAGAAGGGCTTCGTCTTCATGGATACGCCGGGCTACGATCCGGTGGCCGCGACCGGGCAGGTGGCGGGCGGCGCCAATCTCGTCTGTTTCACCACGGGACGCGGCAGCGTGTTCGGCTGCAAGCCGGCACCCTCGATCAAGCTCGCGACCAACTCGCCGATGTACCGTCGCATGGAAGACGACATGGACGTGAATTGCGGCACCATTCTCGATGGGGACGAGACGGTGCAGCAATGCGGCCAGCGCATCTTCGAACTGATGCTGCGTGTCGCGTCCGGCGAGCCGACCAAAAGCGAGAGCTTCGATTTCGGCGGCGCCGAGTTCGCGCCGTGGGTGCTCGGCGCGACGATGTAGCGCAGCGCGTGCTGTGCGCATCGTACGCGCGTTGTGACGCGAAGGCGCGACGCGATCGTCCGCTTTGCGCTTTGCATTTGCCACAATGTTGAAAGATTTGACGCTCAACCTGCGGGGGATCGTCCGGAGGCTTCGCGGATTGGAACGATCTCGCGATCCGGATGTTGTTTTGAGTTGAAGCGCCGTCCGTGACGGCGTTCTGAATCGAGACGCGTTCGGGGGTTCGATGAGATCTGAGGCCGGTGGAACCGGACGTCGCATTCTGTGCGTGTTTCCGCGCTACACATCCTCGTTCGGCACGTTCGAATATGCCTATCCGTTGACCGACGGCGTGCAGGCCTTCATGCCGCCGCAGGGCCTGTTGCTGATCGCCGCCTATCTTCCGAAACATTGGCAGGTGCGTTTCATCGACGAGAACATTCGCGCCGCGACAGCGGAGGATTTCACCTGGGCGGAAGCGGTGCTGGTGAGCGGGATGCACATTCAGCGGGTGCAGATGAACGACATCTGCCGCCGCGCTCACGACTTCGATCTTCCAGTGGCGATCGGTGGGCCCTCGGTCAGCGCCTGTCCGGATTACTATCCCTCGTTCGACTATCTCCATATCGGTGAACTCGGCGACGCAACCGACGACCTGATCGCGCGGCTGGCGCGCGATCCGTCGCGGCCGGTGGAGCAGGTGGTGCTGAAAACCGCCGACCGCCTCGATATGACGCGCTTTCCGATCCCGGCCTACGAACTCGCCGAAATCCCGCGCTATTTTCTCGGCAGCATTCAGTATTCCAGCGGCTGTCCGTATCAATGCGAGTTCTGCGATATTCCTGGCCTCTACGGCCGCAATCCGCGCCTGAAGTCGCCGGAGCAGATTACGCGCGAACTGGACAAGCTGCTGGAATGCGGTATTCGCGGGTCGGTCTATTTCGTCGACGACAACTTCATCGGCAATCGCAAGGCGACGCTCGAGCTGCTGCCGCACCTGATCGAATGGCAGAAGAAGACCGGCTTCGTGTTGCGCTTTTCCTGCGAGGCGACGCTGAACATCGCCAAGCGTCCCGAAATCCTGTCGCAGATGCGGGAGGCGTTCTTCGCCACCATCTTCTGCGGCATCGAGACGCCCGATCCCGTTGCGCTGAAAGCCATGCACAAGGACCAGAACATGATGGTCCCGATCATGGACGCGATTCAGACGCTGAACGGATTCGGGATGGAAGTGGTGTCGGGCATCATTCTGGGCCTCGACACCGACAAACCCGAAACCGGATCGCATCTCCTGCACTTTATCGAGCAATCGCAGATTCCGCTGCTCACCATCAATCTGTTGCAGGCGCTCCCCAAGACCCCGCTATGGGATCGCCTCAAGCGCGAGAATCGCTTGATCGAAGATGAGGGCAGGGACTCCAATGTCGATTTCCGGCTGCCCTACGACGATGTCGTGAGCACCTGGCGCCGCTGCATGGGCAGCGCCTACGAGCCGGAGAAATTGCTGGAGCGGTTCGAGTACCAGATCCGCGAAACCTATCCGCACCGGCTGCAACCACCGCCTTCGCGCGCGCGGATGTCGGCGGCGAATATCAAGCTCGGGCTGACGATGTTGCGGAACATCTTCTGGAAGGTGGGCGTGCTGGGCGACTATCGCCGCGCGTTCTGGACGTTTGCCTGGCGACGGCTACGGCGCGGCGAAATCGAGTATCTCATTAGTTCCATCATGGTGGCGCATCACCTGATCATGTTCGCGCGCAATGCCTCGCGCGGCGAAACCAATGCGTCCTACTATTCGCTCAAGCTTCAGGAAGCCTCCGTGCCGGCGGAATGAGTAGCCTCGCGGACCGCGAATCTTCCGCGGGTTTCGATGACAGTTCCGTGAATGGGCGCGCTTCGGCCTGTTAACCGAAGCGAATCGCTGGCACAGCGTTTTCGGACGAAGTGGGGCCGGTTCGCATCGAGAAACCGCGTCAAAACAAGAAGCTGGAGTCCGTTCGGATTCGATGGGAACGGAGTGACTCCAGGCCGCGCTTGCGGGATCGCGCAGACCTGCTAAACCTCGGCGCCGTGATTTTATTTCATGTTTTCAAGGCTTCTGCTGTCATCGGCCAGGGAGCCGGGCGCCGGATCGCCAGCCGAGAACGGACACCATATGCATGATGTGAATGGAAGCGATCTCGATGCCCACAAGCCGGGACGTAAGCTGCCGAGCATTGCGTTCGGGCTGGAGCGTATCGGACTGATCGGGATTCGCGCGCCGTTGCTGTCGTGCCTGATCCTTGCCGTGCTCTGCGTCGGCGCCGCTTTCGGCATCCACCGGATCAAGATCGACGATTCGCTCAGCCAGTTGTTCCGCTCGGACTCCATTGAATACAAGCAATACGAGGAAGTGACGCGCCGATTCCCCTCGACCGAGTTCGACGTGCTTGTGGTGGTGGAAGGCAAGACGCTGCTCCAGCGCGAGAACCTCGAAAAGCTGCGCGACATGGTCACCGATCTGCAATTGATCGACGGCACGCGGGGGCTGATTTCGCTGTTCTCCGCGCGGCAGGCGCCCGAAGCCGGAAAGCTGCCCGCGGCGCTGTTTCCAAACGAACTGCCGGAAGGCGCGGCCTACGACAAGTTCATCGAGACGGTGAAGTCCAACGAGATCATTCGCGGCAAGCTGTTGTCGGAAGACGGCACGCTGGCGCTGATCGTGCTGGCCCTCGATCCGGAAGTCGTGCGCAACAACAGCCTCGGCAAGGTGGTCGGCGAAATCCGTCAGGTCATGCATGACGATCTCGCGGGCACGGGCCTGACGAAGGAATTGTCGGGCGTGCCGGTGATGCAGCTTGAAATCCGCAACGCCGTGGAGCGCGACGGGCTGATCTACAACATCGCGGGCATTCTGGCGGGCTGTCTCATCGCCATCGTGTTCTTCCGCAAGGTCTCGTTCATGATCGTCGCGGCGTTTCCGCCGCTGCTTGCCATTCTGCTGGCGCTGGGCGCGCTGGGCTGGGCCGGTTTCAGTCTAAACATGTTCCTGAACGTGATGACGCCGCTGATCATGGTCATCAGTTTCTCGGATTCGATGCAGTTGACCTTCGCCGCGCGCGATCGCCTGATCGCCGGAGAGGATCGCTATTCGGCCTTCCGCAACGCCGTGCTGGTGGTCGGTCCGGCCTGCGTGCTGACCCACGCCACGGCAGGCATTTCGTTCCTCGCGCTGCAATTCTCCGATTCGGACTTGATCCGCGCGTTCGGCGAAGCAGGGTTCGCCGCGACGGTGATCGCGCTGCTGGCGGTGCTGCTGCTGGTGCCGGTGTTCGGCGTGCTGCTGGTACGCAACGAGAAGGTGTTCGCAAGCAAGTTCAAGACCGCGGATGCCGGCGTCAACGCATTGCGCGCGTTCTGTATGTGGATCGCGGTCCGCATGGTCGGCCGACCGGGCCTGTTCAGCCTGATCGCGCTGCTGGTGGTGGTGGGACTCGGCAGCATCTATGCCAGTCTCGAGCCGCGCTATCGGCTGGCCGATCAGGTGCCCGACAAGCAGCAGGCGGTGGCGGCGAGCGGCCGTCTGGACGCCAAGCTCACCGGCGCCAACCCCATCGATGTTCTCATCGAATTCCCCAAGGGGCAGTCGCTGTATTCGCCGCAGACGCTGGCGACCATCGCCGAGGTGCACAAGCAGGTCGAGACCCAGGCCGGCGTCGGCAACGTCTGGTCGCTGGAAACGCTGCGTCGCTGGCTGACCGAAAAGGTCGGCTCATCCGATGTCGCGACGCTGAAGGAATACGTCGATCTGCTGCCGAAGCATCTGGTGCGGCGCTTCATTTCGGAAAATCAGGACGCGGTGGTGGTGTCCGGCCGGGTGCCCGACAGCGACTCCAGCCAGATCCTGCCGATCGTGAAGAAACTCGATGCGAGTTTGAATTCCATTCGGAAGGAGCATCCGGGCTACGAAATCGCGGTCACCGGCCTCTCGGCCATCGCCGCGCGCAACAGCGCGGGCATGATCGAGAAACTCAACCACGGCCTGACCATCGAGTTCGTTTTCGTCGCCGCCTTCATCGGACTGGCGTTCCGTTCGGTGGTGGTGGGACTGGCGTGCATTCTGCCGGGCATCTTCCCGGTGGTGCTGTCGGGGACGATCTTGTGGCTGCTCGGGGAGGGGTTGCAGTTCGCCAGCGTCGTGGCGCTGACCGTCTCGTTCGGACTCGGGCTGAGCGCGACGATTCACTTCCTCAATCGTCTGCGGCTCGAGCAGAAGCCGGGCGAGGACCCGGCGATCGCGGTGGAAAGCGCCACCGTGCTGGTGGGGCCGGCGCTGATCCTGACGACGGTGGTGCTGGCCTGCGGCCTCGTGGTCACGGTGTTTTCCGACCTGCCGTCGTTGCGGCTGTTCGGCTGGCTCAGCGCCTTCGCCATGGTGGCGGCGCTGATCGCCGACCTGTTCATCCTGCGGCCGACGGCGATGTGGCTTATCAGCATGTCGCAGCGGTTGCGCGGCGGGGTGGAGCAGCCCAAACCTGCCGAGTAAACCTGCCGAGCAAAGCTGCACGCCAAACCCTCTGAGCGAAGGCGGTTCGAATAGGGCAGTCCTGAATCACAAAGCCCGCGGCGTGCGCCGCGGGCTTTTGGCATCTTGCGTCCGTAAGAGGCGATCAGCCCTTCACGAGGGTGATGTTGACGCCGCGGATTTCGCCCTTCGAATTGATCGAAACCGACTGCTTGTTGCCGCGCGTCGTCAACGTCAGATTGGCGGCAAAGCCGGCGGCCTCGACGAAGACGTCGATCCGGCCGTCGCTGGCGCGACCTTGCAGATTGCCGTTGATATTGCGGCTTTGCTCGCTCCAGTTGCCGGTGACGGTGCCGCCGTTGGCGACGACATCGCTGTCGAGATCGAAGCGATAACTATCGCTGGCGCATCGCAGCGACTGCTTTAGCCCCTGGCCGTTGCCGTTGACCTTGTAGTGCGCCTTGCAGCGAATACGCTCCTTCGAGCCGTCCGACAGTTGCACCGAGCCGGTTCCCGACCATGCGCCGTCGAAGCTGGTGAACGGACCTGACTGAGCGTAGCTCGTGGAGATCGAGAACAGGAGTATGCCGGCGACACCGGCTGCCTTGATGATCTGCGAAATGCCAAAACCATACGACTTCATAGCTGCGCCCTAAATTGATTTGCCTGTCGGGAAGATAGTGTCGCCATGCGCGATGCGGTAGTTCAGTTCATAGTGTCTCGAAAGCGCTCGCGGGTTCAATACCATGAGTGTGGCGACGCGACGATATCGCTCGATGGAACAACGCCGGTTTGCGGAGTCGGTTTCATGCGCCGCGGCGACAAGGTTCAGGCGAACACGGCATAACAGATGTGAATATCGCCGCTGTCAGAAATAGGTGATTGAATTCATGATGTTATTGCGGTTTCGTGGGCGGCGGCGAAGCTGCGCGCATTCGCCGTGACGGTTCGCCGTAATTTTAGCCGTATTTGCAGGCGCTCTGACGTGCATTGCGCGCGGCGTGTTGTTGGCGCGCTGATTCTCGCGCTTTCATGCGGGAGTTGTCGATGAGGAAGGTTTGTTGACGGCGTGACGGCCCTGTCAGTATTCAAACGACTGACGGATTGTCCTCACTTGCCATTGGCCTGACCGCCTCCAACTACGAATGGCACGGCGATCAATCGTGTCGCACTCTGTTCTGTCAGAAACGAAGGACCACAATGCCCAGAATTCTCCTGTTGCTCGCACTGTTGGCGCCGCTTTCCACCGCTGCCATTTCCACCGCTGCCATGGCTCAAAACCAGAATCCGAACCAGCGCAGCGGCACCGAAGCCGAGCAGAAAGCCTGTACCCGCGACGTCACGCGGCACTGCCGCCAACTGATGGATCAGGGCGACCTGGTGATCCTCGGATGCCTCAAGGAACATCGGGCCAAGCTGACCAAGGCCTGCAACCAGGTTCTCGTCAGTCACGGCCAATGATGGCCGGTTGAGCGTCTGCATTGACGAAAAGGGGCGGCAGGTCGCGTTTCGCTGCCCGCCGGCGGGAAAAGTTCCCCATAACGCCTTTCCGGAGCGCCTGCCGTGGAGGACAGCGGCACGATGCCGGGCCGGCTCTCGTGACGGAATGCATTGGTTTATGGGCCGACTTCCCATATATCAGGGCGGAACCGCGCCCGCGGGCCAGCGATGGCGCGCGGGCGCGAACCGTCCCATTGAGATGAATGTAGCCGTTTCCGATGACGACTGCGAACGAACTGCGATCGGGCAAGACCCATCGCGACGAGAATTTTCCGGTGGCGTCGTGGATCATCCATCCGCGCCACCGGGCGCTGATTCTCGCCTTCTATAATTTCGTCCGCACCGCCGACGACATCGCCGATCATGCGACGCTGAGCGCCGAGGCCAAGCTCGCGCATCTCGATATCCTGGAAGCGGAACTGCTCGGACGCGGCGACAGCCAGCCGGAGGCGGTGCGCCTGCGCGACGCGTTCGCCGCGCGCGGGATGCCGCCGCGCCACGCGCTGGATCTGCTGGTCGCGTTCCGGATGGACGTCACCAAGCTGCGCTACGAGAACTGGGACGAGGTCATCCACTATTGCCGCTATTCGGCGATGCCGGTCGGCCGCTTCATGCTCGACGTTCACGGCGAGAGCGCCGTGACGTGGCCCGCCTCCGATGCCGTGTGCGCCGGATTGCAGATCAACAATCACCTTCAGGACTGCGGCAAGGATTACCGCGACATCAATCGCGTCTATCTGCCGCGCGATGCTCTCGCCGCCGCCGGCGCCGACGTCGAGATGCTCGGCCTCGCGAAGTCGCCGCCGCAACTCCTGCAATGCCTGCATGGCCTCGCGCGCCGCAACGAAGCGTTGCTCGACGAAGGCAAGTCGCTGAACGCCGGCGTCGTCGATACGCGTCTCGGGCTGGAGATCGCGGTCATCCAGACTTATGCCGACAAGATCGTGCAACTGTTGAAGGTGCGCGATCCGCTCAGCGAGCGCGTGCATCTGCGACCGCATCAGTTTCTCGGCTACAGCGTCAGCGGCATGGCCATGGAATTGGCGCGCCGGGTGCTGCGACGCCCCGCCGCCAAGCGAGCGGCCGGCGCATGAGCATCGAGGCGGCGGCCGACGCAAGTTCCGGCGCATCCGCGTCCGGCAGTTCATTCTACGCGGCGATGCGCATCCTGCCGCGCGCGCAACGCGAGGCGATGTTCCAGATCTACACGTTCTGCCGCGAGGTCGACGATATCGCCGACGCCGACGGCCCGCGCGAGGGCCGCCGCGAGGCATTGGCGCAATGGCGCCGCGATATCGACGCGCTGTGTGCGGGCCATCCGCCGGAGGGATTGAAAAGCTATCTGCCGTCGGTACGGACCTTCGACCTGCGCCGCGAGGATTTTCTGGCCATCATCGACGGCATGGAGATGGACGTCGTCGGCAATATCCGCGCGCCGGACGCCGAAACGCTCGATCTGTATTGCGACCGCGTTGCCAGCGCTGTCGGCCGTTTGTCGGTGCGGGTGTTCGGAATGCCCGAGCGCGACGGCGAATTGCTCGCCCATCATCTCGGCCGCGCGCTGCAACTGACCAACATCCTGCGCGACATCGACGAGGACGCCGGCATCGGCCGCCTGTATCTGCCCCGCGAGGCGCTGCTGGCGGCAGGCATTGCCAGCGACGATCCCGATGTCGTGACGCGTGAGCCGGCGATGCAGAAAGTCTGCGCGCCGCTATTGGCGCAGGCGCGCGAGCATTTCATCAAGTCCGACGAGATCATGGCGCGGTATCCGCGCAAGATCGTGCGCGCTCCGCGCATCATGTCGAAATACTATCAGGTCATTTTCGATCGTCTGGTGGCGCGCGGTTTCGCGCCGCCGCGCGCGCCGGTGCGTCTGAGCAAGGCCGCGAAGCTGGCGATCCTTCTGCGATACGCGGTCATCTGATGTCATCCACTGTTCACATTATCGGCGCCGGGATTTCCGGCCTTTCGGCAGGTGTGCGGCTCGCCGCGGCGGGACGCACCGTATGCGTGCATGAAGCCACCCAGCAGGTCGGCGGCCGTTGCCGGACCTATTACGACGGCGCCACCGATCTGATGATCGACAACGGCAATCATCTGCTGCTGTCCGGCAACCATCACGCGCTGGCTTATGCGCGGCAGATCGGCAACCTCGAAGGCCTGAAGGGGCCGGACGAGGCGCGGTTCGACTTCGTCGATTTCGGCACCAGCGAGCGCTGGGTGCTGCGCATGAACGACGGCCGCGTGCCGTTCTGGGTGTTCGATGCGAAGCGACGCGTCCCCGGTACCTCGGCGGCCGATTACTTCGGCCTCGCGCCACTGGTGTGGTCGGGCACCGACAAACGCATCGGCGATACGATCAAGTGCGACGGTGCGCTGTACTGGCGGCTGGTGCAGCCGCTCCTGCTGGCGGCGCTCAACATCGATCCGCCGAACGGCTCCGCCGGTCTTGCCGGCGCGATCATTCGGGAAACGCTTCTGGTGGGCGGGCAGGCTTGCCGACCGCTGATCGCGAGCGAGGGTTTGAGTTCGGTGCTGATCGATCCCGCGATCCGCTTTATTCGCGAGCGCGGTGGCAGCGTCGATATCGGTCATGAAGCGCGCAGCTTCACCTTCGATGGCGATCGCGTCAGCGCGCTCTCGCTCGGCGATCAAACCATCGATCTCGGCCCGCAGGATGCGGTGGTGATGGCGGTGCCGCCGCGCCCGGCGGTCGCGCTGCTGCCGGGACTGACCGCGCCGAACAAGTTCTGCGCCATCGTCAACGCGCATTTCCGTTTTGCGCCGCCGCCGGGCACGCCGCCGATCATGGGCGTCGTCAACGGCCTGATCGACTGGCTGTTCGCGTTCCCCGAGCGGTTGTCGGTCACCATCAGCGGCGGCGATCATCTGGTCGATCGGCCGCGGGAGGAACTGGCGCAGGCGATCTGGGACGACGTTTGCAAGGCCGCCGGCATTGCCGCGCCGCTGCCGGCGTGGCAAATCGTGCGCGAGCGCCGCGCCACCTTCGAGGCGACGCCGGAGCAGCACGCGTTGCGGCCCGGCGCGCGGACGCAATGGACAAACCTCGTTTTGGCGGGTGACTGGACCGATACCGGTCTGCCGGCGACCATCGAAGGTTCGGTGCGCTCGGGCAACCGCGCAGCCGACTTGCTCCTGAAGAACTGACGGGCAGGCTTCGCCGTCCCGCGCCGTCTCATTGGACCACGAGATCGAGATGCTCAACACCACCACTCAATCCGTCATTGAAAAAGCCGAACTCGACCGCAGCATCGCCGCGGCGACGAAGGCGCTGCATGGCCACCAGCAGGCCGATGGGCATTGGGTGTTCGAACTCGAAGCCGATGCCACCATTCCCGCCGAGTACATTCTGTTCCGGCATCAGATCGGCGAGCCGGCCTCACCCGAGATCGAAGCCAAGATCGGCAATTACCTACGCCGCATTCAGGGGGCGCATGGCGGATGGCCGCTGTTTCAGGACGGTGCGCTGGATGTCAGCGCCAGCGTCAAGGCGTACTTCGCGCTGAAGATGATCGGCGACTCGCCGGATGCGCCGCATATGGCGCGCGCTCGCGAAGCCATTCGCGCGCACGGCGGCGCGGAGAAGGCGAACGTCTTCACCCGTTTTCTGATGACGTTCTTCGGCGTCGTATCGTGGCGCGCGGTGCCGGTGCTGCCGATCGAGATCATGCTACTGCCGCGGTGGTCGCCGTTTCATCTCACCAAGATTTCGTATTGGGCGCGCACCACCATGGTGCCGTTGATGATGCTCGCGGCCTTGAAGATCAAGGCGCAGAACGCGCGCGGCGTCGGCATTGACGAATTGTTTCTCGCGCCGCCGTCGCAGGTCGGATTCTCCCCCAAGGCGCCGCATCAAAGCACGGCCTGGTTCCTGTTGTTCCGCGGCATCGACGCGGCGCTGCGCGTCATCGAGCCGATGTTTCCGAAGAGGCTGCGCGCCCGCGCCATGGCGGAGGCTCGGGCCTTCATCGAGGAACGGCTGAACGGCGAGGACGGCATCGGCGCCATCTTTCCGCCGATGGTCAATGTCGTGCTGATGTACGACGCGCTGGGCTATCCGAAGGATCATCCGCCGCGCGCCACGACCTTGCGCGGCATCGACAAGCTGCTGGCGATCCATGACGACGAAGCCTATTGCCAGCCCTGCGTCTCGCCGGTGTGGGACACCGTGCTGACCGGCCATGCGCTGCTGGAGGCCGGCGACGCGGAATCGGTTGCGCGGGCTCGCCGCGGGCTCGACTGGCTCAAGCCGCTGCAGGTGCTCGATGTGAAGGGCGACTGGGCGGCCAAACGGCCCGACGTGCGGCCGGGCGGCTGGGCCTTCCAATATGCCAACCCGCACTATCCGGACCTCGACGACACTGCCGTGGTGGTGATGGCGATGGATCGCGCGCGCCGCCTCGACGGCAGCACGGAGTACGATCCGGCCATCGCCCGCGCGCGGGAATGGATCGAGGGGCTGCAGAGCAAGGACGGCGGTTTCGCCGCCTTCGACGCCGACAACCTCGAATATTACATCAACAACATTCCGTTCGCCGACCACGGCGCGATGCTCGATCCGCCGACCGAGGATGTCACCGGCCGCTGCGTCTCGATGCTCGCGCAGCTTGGCGAGACCGTGGAGACCAGCCCGGCGATGAAGCGGGGGGTCGACTACCTGATTCGCACGCAGCTGGAGGAGGGGTCCTGGTACGGTCGCTGGGGGCTCAACTACATTTACGGCACCTGGTCGGTGATGTGCGCGCTCAACGCCGCCGGCGTCGACCACCAGTCTCCGGCCATGCGCAAGGCGGTCGATTGGCTCGTCAGAATTCAGAACCCGGATGGGGGCTGGGGCGAGGACGGCGAGAGCTACAAGCTGGATTACAAGGGATATGAGCCCGCGCCGAGCACCTCGTCGCAGACAGCCTGGGCTTTGCTGGCGCTGATGGCGGCCGGCGAAGCCGACCATCCGGCGGTTCACAAGGGTGTTGCCTACTTGTCACAGACGCAAAATGAAGCGGGTGAATGGGACGAGACCCGCTATACAGCGACAGGATTTCCGCGTGTATTCTACCTGAGGTACCACGGTTATCGGAAGTTCTTCCCCCTCTGGGCGCTGGCCCGATACCGCAACCTTCATTCGACGAACAGCAGGCTTGTAAGGGTCGGGATGTGATCTTGGGGACAGGGGACGGGCTTTCGCTCGCGGGTGAATGCGATCCGCGACCCGTTCTGATCGTGACTGGTTTGTTGCAGGAGGCCCGCATCGCCGCAGGGCCCGGCATGACCGTCATTTGCAGCAGCAGCAATCCAATGCAGCTCCGTTCGTTGCTGTCGGGTTTCGATCCCGGCACGGTGCGCGGTGTGATCAGCTTCGGCGTGGCCGGTGGTCTCGATCCCGAGTTGGAATCGGGTGACGTCGTGGTGGCCACGGATGTCACGGCGGGTCAGCAAAACTGGCTGGCCGGCGCCGCGCTCAGCGAAGAGTTGATCGACGGCAACGGGCTGGGCGGACGGCGCATCGTCCGCGCGCGTCTCGCTGGCGTCGAGCAGGTGGTGCCAGCGCGTTCCGCCAAGGCCGCGCTGCGGCGCGAAACCGGCGCAGCTGCGGTCGACATGGAAAGCCATATCGCCGCCGCCTATGCCACCGACGCCGATTTGCCGTTTGCCGCGCTGCGCGTCATCAGCGATCCGGCGAGCCGTTCGCTGCCGGCGCTGGCCGTCAATGCCGTGAAGCCGAACGGCAACATAGATCTCGCCATGGTCCTGCGCGGCATCGCACGTAATCCGATGGTGGTCCGTTCGCTGATGGCGACGGGACGCGATTTCAATCGCGCTCTGCGCAGCCTGCGCGGTTGCCAGCCGGCGCTGATGATGCAGCGGAACGTGGCCTTCACGCAGGCCCATCACAACCGCAATCATGCCGCGCCGCGCCGCCCGACGGAGGCCGCCACGCCCGCGATCTCGGCGATTGGCCGCCAACTTGCCGCGGCGGGGTCTTAGCGGCTTCGCGCGTTCGAACGACAGATCTCCTGTATCGCTGCATAACAAAAAACCTCGCTTCCGGTTCAGAAGCGAGGTTTTAAGCTTTAGAGCGTCGGGAGACGGCCGGACCGCTTACGCGGCGGTCGCGGCCTTCTGCTTGGCGGAGGCTTCCGCCGCTTCGTCGCTGCGCATTTCCGAAAGCTTCTTCTGCACCTGTTCGGAGAACACGTATTGCGCCGGGCGCTGGTTGGCGAGGTTGATCTCCGGCGCGAGCGGGCCGGTGGTGCGGACGCCGCGCAGCGCCACCCAGGCGGCCTTCAGCGGATTACGGAAGGCGGCGTCGGCGGCAGTCGGTTCGTAGCCGCAATGCGCCATGCAGTTCGCGCACTTCTCATACTTGCCGGTGCCGTAGGTGTCCCAGTCGGTGGTGTCCATCAGTTCCTTGAAGGTCTTGGCGTAACCTTCACCGAGCAGGTAGCAGGGCTTCTGCCAGCCGAAGATATTGCGGGCGGGCATACCCCACGGCGTGCACTCATATTCCTGGTTGCCGGCGAGGAAGTCGAGGAACAGGCTGGAGTGCATGAAATTCCACTTCTTGCCCTTGCCGAGCGCAAAGACGTCGCGGAACAGGTTCTTGGTCTTGGCGCGGTTGAGGAAGTGCTCCTGATCCGGCGCGCGCTCATAGGCGTAACCCGGCGACATCGAGACGCCGACGCCCAGTTCTGCCGTGAAGTCGAGGAACTTGGCGATTTCCTCGGCCGGATAGCCGTCGAAGATGGTGGCGTTGACGTTGACGGCGAAGCCCCTGGCTTTGGCGGCCTTGATCGCAGACACCGCGCGGTCGAACACGCCTTTCTGGCAAACCGACTTGTCGTGGTGCTCCTTGAGGCCGTCGAGATGCACCGAGAAGAACAGGTACGGCGACGGTTCGAACAGATCGAGCTTCTTTTCCAGCAGCAGCGCATTAGTGCAGAGCGAGACGAACTTCTTGCGCGCCACCAGGCCGCGCACGATCTCACCGATCTCCTTGTGGATCAGCGGTTCGCCACCCGGAATGGCCACCATCGGTGCGCCGCATTCCTCGGCCGCGTCCCAGCACTCCTGTGCCGACATGCGGCGATTGAGGATCGCGTCCGGATAATCGATCTTGCCGCAGCCGGCGCAGGCCAGATTGCAGCGGAAGAGCGGTTCGAGCATCAGCACGAGCGGATAGCGTTTCCGGCCCATCAGCTTCTGCTTCATGATGTAGCCGCCGATACGGATCTCTTTCAGAAAAGGAATAGCCATTCTCAAGGTTCTTTCTGGCCGTAGCGCATCTCACCGTTCAGGCGACGTCGGCCCGCGTCAGTTCGGCAGGAAGCCGGAATTCGATGTTCTCCTCGCGGCCGGGCAGTACCGATACGGCCACTGGACCGATTCGCCGCAGCGTTTCGATCACGTCGTCCACCAGCACTTCGGGAGCCGAAGCACCTGCGGTGATGCCTACAGCTTTTGCGTTCGCCAGCCAATCGGGATTTAGTTCGCTGCCATCCGCGATGAGATAGCTTGGGACGCCGGCCTCGGCTCCGATTTCACGCAGACGGTTCGAATTTGAACTGTTTGTCGCGCCGACCACGAGGATAACGTCCACCAGCTTGCTGAGGTCTCTAACAGCAGATTGACGATTTTGTGTCGCATAGCAGATATCCCGGGTGTCGGGGCCTTGAATGTCCGTAAACCGGGACTGCAACGCGGCGATGATGTCCTTGGTGTCATCAACACTCAGTGTGGTCTGCGTGATGTAAGCCACCGGCGCGTCGGCGGGGAGGTCAAGGGCCGTGACATCCGCGACGCTCTCGACCAGGAGCACCGGACCGGGGACCTGACCCATGGTTCCCACCACCTCGGGGTGACTTTCGTGGCCGATCAGAATGACGGTCCGCCCCTTGGACATATATCGCTTGCCCTGGTTGTGAACTTTCGTCACTAGCGGGCAGGTTGCGTTGAGGACTGGCAATCCACGGCTGGCTGCTTCTTCTTCCACGCTTCTGGCGACGCCATGGGCCGAGAATACCGTAACAGCCTTGGGCGGGACTTCATCGAGATCCTCGACGAAAATCGCCCCTTTGGCCTTCAAACTCTCGACGACGTACTTGTTATGGACGATTTCGTGCCGGACATAGACGGGAGGACCGTATTTCTCGAGAGCACGTTCGACAATCTCGATGGCGCGCACGACTCCGGCGCAAAACCCTCGGGGTTGAGCGAGAAAAACTTCCATTGCGGGACCTTCAGACAGAATGCGCCATGCGCATCGTATTCTCCATGCGACAGGAACGAGAACTACAGGAACGAGAACTATCAGTCGTTCCTCGCCATATAAGGGTTCAGCAGGCGGCCGCCAAACCATGGAACCGGCGCGGGCGGGCGCTGTTGACGGCATGGTTACCGGACTGCGGTATTATGGTAATAGTAATCAGGGGGCGGCCAGCGGTTCCGTCATGTTCCCGCCACTTAGTCCTGACTAGTCGAGGCCACGATGGCTGCGCCGCGCATCGGGCGGGCGACAAATCGCCGCCGCTCGTTTGGATGAGGCGCTGAACCTCGTATATAGCCCGCGTGTCACAGTCAGGACCGACCCCAAGGCCCTTTGGCGTGGCACCGTGAACGTTTCAAGGAAAGTCACATCCGTCCTCGCGCTGATTGCGGTCGAACATTTCTTCAAATCCGAAGTTTGATAAGACAGCCTCCGCGTTGAACCTGCTTCGATTCCCGCCCCGCCAGCGGCCGCCTCGAGCGGGCTGCCAAAAGAAAGAAAGACCGTGCTGACACGCCTCGTTGTTTCCATCGTCGGGCTCTGTACGCGATTTGCGATCCCGACCGTGCTGGTTGCCGTCCTCGCGACGGCTTTCGCGGGCGTCTACACGGTTGAGAACTTTGCCATCAACACCGACATCAACAAGCTGATTTCGCCCAACCTGGACTGGCGGCAGCGCGATATCGCGTTCGAGAAGGCGTTCGATCAGGAGCGGCTGATTATCGCGGTGGTGGAAGCGCCGACGCCGGAATTCGCCAGCGCGGCGGCCGCGGCGCTCGAGAAAAAGCTCGAGCAGAATCACGTCAATTTTGAATCGGTGCGGCGTCTCGGCGGCGGCCCGTTCTTCGAGAAAAACGGCCTGCTGTTCCTGCCCACCGCCGAGGTGGCGCAGATCACCGGCCAGTTTCAGTCGGCGGCGCCGTTGCTGGAAGTCATCGCCGGCGATCCAAGCCTGCGGGGCCTGACCGGCGCTCTGGAAATCGCGCTCACCGGAATCAAGCGCGGCCAGTTCACGCTGGACAGCGCGGCGCGTCCGCTCAACAGCATCGCGGGAACGGTGGAACAGGCGCTCGACAAGGGCTCGGCCACGTTCTCATGGCGCGAACTGATCAGCGACAAGCCGATCACGGATGCCGACAAGCGCGCCTTCATCGAAGTCAAGCCGTTGCTGAACTTCGATGAACTGGAGCCGGGCAAGGCCGCGACCGACGCGATCCGCAAGGCGGCAAGCGATGTCGACCTCGCCGGCGCGTTTCACGCGCGGGTGCGCCTGACCGGCCCGGTGCCGATCGCCAACGAGGAGTTCGCCACCGTTCAGGAGGGCGCGCTCGTCAACGGTATCGGGACGATCCTTGTCGTGCTGTTCATCCTCTGGCTGGCGCTGCACTCGCCCAAGATCATCTTCGCGGTATTCATGACGCTTGCGGTCGGCCTCGCCATCACGACGGCGGCGGGCCTGGCGATGGTCGGTGCGCTCAATCTGATCTCGGTGGCGTTCGCGGTTTTGTTTGTCGGACTAGGCGTCGATTTCGGAATTCAGTACAGCGTGCGCTACCGCTCCGAGCGCTACAAGCAGGACAACCTTCGCTTCGCGTTGTTGCGCGCGGCGAAGCGCTCCGCAGTGCCGCTGTCGCTGGCGGCCATGGCGACGGCGGCCGGCTTCCTGTCGTTCCTGCCGACCGATTATCGCGGCGTGTCCGAACTCGGTGTTATCGCCGGCGTCGGCATGTTGGTAGCCTTCATCGCCTGTATCACCGTGCTGCCGGCGCTGCTCACGCTGCTCAATCCGCCGGGCGAGAAGGAGGCGGTCGGCTACGCGTTCCTCGCGCCGGTGGATCGCTTTCTAGAGACCCATCGCGTGCCGATCATCGTCGGCACGCTGCTGCTGGTGATCGGCGGCCTGCCACTGCTGTACTTTCTCCATTTCGATTTCAATCCGCTGCATCTGCGTAATCCCAACGTGGAATCGATCGCGACTTATCTCGATCTGCGCAAGGATCCCAACACCGGCGCCAACGCCATCAACGTGCTGACGCCGAACGAGGCGGCCGCCAAGAAGGTCGAGGAAAAGCTGGCCAAGTTGCCGGAAGTCATGCGTGCGATGTCGCTTGAAAGCTTCGTGCCGGACGATCAACCGGCCAAGCTGAAACTGATCGAGGCCGGCGCGCGCGTGATCAATCCGGCCATCAATCCCGATCAGATTGACGCCGCGCCCTCCGATCAGGAAAACATCGCCGCGCTGAAGAGTGCTGCCGAGAACCTGCGCAAGACCGCGGGCGATCGGCAGGGTCCCGGTGCGCTGGCTGCGCGACGGCTTGCCGATGCGTTGACCAAGGTCGCCGCCGCCGATCAGGCTGTGCGGGAGAAGGTGCAGGCGATTTTCGTCCGTCCGCTCACGATCATGCTCGACCAGTTGCGGCAGTCGTTGCAGGCGCAGCCGGTGAGCCTCGAGACGCTGCCGCCGGATCTTGTGAAGTCGTGGAAGACCGCTGACGGTCAGGTCCGTGTCGAGGTGCTGCCGAAGGGCGACTCCAACGATAACGACACCTTGCGCAACTTCGCCGACGCCGTGCTCTCCGCCGAGCCGAACGCCATCGGCGGACCGGTCTCGATCCTCAAGTCCGGCGACACCATCGTGAAGGCGTTCATCCATGCCGGACTGTGGGCGTTGCTGTCGATCAGTATCCTGCTGTGGATCGCGCTGCGGCGCGTCACCGACGTGCTGATGACGCTGGTGCCGCTTCTGGTGGCTGGTGCATTGACGCTCGAAATCTGCGTGCTGATCGGGCTGCCGCTCAACTTCGCTAACATCATTGCATTGCCGTTGCTGCTTGGTGTCGGCGTCGCGTTCAAGATCTACTACGTGGTGGCCTGGCGGGCAGGGCACACCAACCTGCTGCAATCGAGCCTGACCCGCGCGATCTTCTTCAGCGCCATGACGACGGCCACCGCGTTCGGCAGCCTCTGGCTGTCGAGCCATCCCGGTACCGCCAGCATGGGCAAACTGCTGGCGCTGTCGTTGGTGACGACGCTTGCGGCTGTGCTGCTGTTCCAGCCGGCGCTAATGGGGCGTCCGCGCGATGTCGGGAAGTAGGCAGATATCTCCGACCGGATCGTCGGGCGTGGCGGCCGCCGCCGCGCCTTTCTGGCCGATGGTTTTCGGCGGCATCTTGCCTGCATTTTTCGCCGGCGCCGCATGATGGCCCTTGGCGACCGGCGCCGCTTTTGCAGCGGGATCGGCGGCCGGCGCGTTCGACGGGCTGCTCGGGATCGGGCCGCTGACGCGGGTCCAGGTCTGGCCTCCGCACAGGATGCCGAGCACGCATCCCTCGATCTCAAGTTCGTTCGGATTGTTGAGCGTCATCGTGGAGTCGTAGAACTTGCCGTCCTTGGCGTTGTAGATTTTCCCTTCCCACTGATCGGTGGCGCCTTTCTTCTTTTTCATGTCGAGGAGGATCGGCATTCCCAGCGTCGGCCGCGACTTCTTCGCGGCGTCGGGATTGTTCTTGTCGCGGCCGCCGGGGATTTTCTCCCATGCCACCGCACCCCACATGCTACCTTGGCACGCCGCGACTCGGATATTGGCGACGCCGTCCTCGACGCGCCAGTCTCCGGTAGGGTCACCGGCTATCGCCGGCGTTACGGTGGCGGCCAGAAGAAAGCCACAATAGGCCAGGATGCGCTTGGTGGATCGGGGGGATTGCAACATGGTGAACCCTGTAGTTTGACCAGTTCGCTGCGGCGAATCGAAAGCGCCATGACCGGCTTTTTGATTGACGCACAGCACATCAACCGAAATATGTAGCCGATGGTATATTCAAATCTAGACGTTTCCGAGATGTTTGTGGAACGCGAGGCGGAGCGCAGCGCTCTGCATACGCGGCATCTGAACGAACAACTCGTCCGGGTTCTTAAGACGATCGGATACGATGTCGGGTTCAAACGCGGCGAAGGTCAATACCTGTACGACCGCGAGGGTGCGCGCTATCTTGATCTCCTGAGCGGCTTCGGCGTGTTCGCCGTGGGACGGAACCATCCGGCATTGCGTCAGGCGCTCAAGAGCGTTCTCGATGCCGATCTGCCCAATCTCGTGCAGATGGACGTGTCGACGCTCGCCGGCATTCTCGCGGAACGCTTGCTGGCACGCGTGCCCTATCTCGAGAAAGTCTTCTTCGCCAATTCCGGCACCGAATGCGTCGAGGCCGCGATCAAGTTCGCGCGCGGCGCCACGGGGCGCCAGGGCATTGTCTATTGCGACCACGGTTATCACGGGCTGACCTATGGGTCGCTGTCGCTGACGGCCGACAATAACTTTCGCGGCGGCTTCGGACCGCTGCTGCCGGATTGCAGCGTTGTTCCCTTCAACGATCTCGCCGCGCTCGAACAGGCGTTGTCGACGCGACAGGTCGCAGCCTTCATCGTCGAGCCGGTTCAGGGCAAGGGCGTCAACATGCCGGCGGACGATTTCCTGCCCGGTGCCGCGGCACTTTGCCGCCGCTATGGCACCATCATGGTCGCCGACGAGATTCAATGCGGCATGGGCCGGACCGGCAAGTTTCTCGCCGTCGAGCACTGGAATGTCGAGCCTGACATGGTGCTGCTGTCCAAGTCGCTTTCGGGCGGGCACGTTCCGGTCGGCGCGGTGCTGACGCGCAAGAGCATCTTCGACAAGATATTCAACCGCATGGATCGTGCCGTCGTGCACGGATCGACCTTCGCCAAGAACGATCTGGCGATGGCGGCCGGCATCGCCACGCTCGAGGTGATGCAGGCTGAAAATCTCATCGAGAATGCCGCGCAGCGTGGTGTCCAACTGATCTCGGCGCTATCGGCGATGATCCCGCGCTACGAGATGCTCAAGGAGGTTCGTGGCAAGGGACTGATGATCGGCGTCGAGTTCGGGCCGCCGAAATCGTTCCGTCTCAAGGCCGCCTGGAATTTGCTGGAGAGCGCCAACAAGGGGCTGTTCTGCCAATTGATCACCGTGCCGCTGTTCAAGGATCACAAGATCCTGACGCAGGTCGCGGGTCACGGCAGCCATACCGTCAAGCTGCTGCCCTCGTTGACGATCACCGCCGACGACTGCAAGTGGATCGAGAACGCCTTCGATGCGACGATCGCGGCGAGTCATCAGGTGCCCGGCGCGATCTGGTCGCTCGGCAAAACGCTGGTCGACAACGCGGTGCGCAAATCTGCCTAGTCGAGAGGTCCGCCTTTAACGCCGCGTCAGCACGCTGATGCGGCCGTAAACGCCGTTTCGCCGAAAGCTGTCCTGGACGTAGCCGGCGGCTATCGACCATTCGAAAGCGCCCATCCGCACGCCGGTGAGGTGCGCGCCGACGCGATACTGCTCGCTGAAGCGATCCGACGAGATCGCGATCTCCGGACCGACCCAGCCGGCATCCAGAACGCGCCAGCCGGCGGCCGCACGCGCGGTGAAGCCGTTGGCGATGGTGGTGGCCGAGGCCGATGCGGACACCATCGTGTCCGTCGTCGGCTCCCACCATATATCGATGGCGCCGCGTCCGCCGATGCTGCTGTGGTAGGGCCGTCGAAAGGGCTGCACCGGAAAGAAAACATCCAGTTCGAAATCGGGCCCGGCGAATACCTTCACTTCCAGATTGCCGCGTTTGAAGCGCCAGCCGGGAAGGATGGAGGCGCGCAGGATCGCGGTCCGATAGCGGGTGGCGGGCGTGTCGAAGCGCTCCATGCCGTCCGAGACGAATGCACTGAGAACGAAGCCGTCGCGGTTCAGGGATCCGGGGGCCCACTGTGCGCCCGCATAGCCGGCGTAGCCGAAATTCCAGAGATCGAACCCGCTGTAGAACAGGAAGCGCTCCGGACGGGCGCCACCATGCAGATCATCGTCCGCCGGGAGCGTTGAGGTTTGCGCGCGTGCGCAACCGGGTTCGCAAGCCAGAAGAGCGGCGACGAGGTAGCACCAACTCAGGTTCCGCAAGCCCGGCATCACGCTCACGCCTCTACGCTGTCCGTAGAACTACGTATGGGAGTGAAGCCCAGCGTTGTAGCGGCGTCCAGCGTTGCAACCGGAACGATTAGAGAACTTGAACCAAAGTTTATTGGCCCACTCGGCCTGGGATGGCCTCAGCTCACCCGCGCGATCAGGGCCATCGCCGCCGACGGCGCGCGCACCTTGCCCTCGTGGATGACGTAAGCGAACACAT